>Ga0070727_10001019_pt1 | contig 31021 bp, 32 predicted proteins | sample tdAd472_FD_66722 | JGI IMG/M metagenome (GOLD analysis project Ga0070727, IMG submission 66722) | Marine sediment microbial communities from the Atlantic coast under amendment with organic carbon and nitrate - tdAd47.2 | ecosystem: Environmental > Aquatic > Marine > Coastal > Sediment | place... | reverse complement strand
TACGAAGAACATTGTGTTCGGCCGGGAGCGGCCATTAAGGGTGATTTACTTACAGCTCGTATTACCAAATGAGTCAGTACGACACCTAACAGTATTGCCGAAAGTGTCCCCGTAGGTTCTATTACCAAAAGAATCGGCCCTGCTTTTAATAGGGTACCACCTGCTATTGTCACGCCACCTTCCACTGCCAAACGAGTCTGTCCGCCTTCGAAGCGTACCACCCAAGTTGTCCCTGTAGATTGTATTACCGAAAGAGTCGGCTCTGCCTCTTACTGTGTTACCTCTGTTGTCTCTCCATGTTACGTTGCCGAAGGAATCTGTTCGACCCCGCCATCTATTTCCACTGCTATCGCTACAGTTTGTATAACCAAATGAATCAGTTCGGCAACGCGTATCAGCGTTGGCAACACCTGTTAACCATTCTGGTATGAGAAACGCCAATGCAATAGCGAACTGTGATAGTTTCATTGTTGCTCTCCTTTTATAGTCTTCTGACAGCTTAAGCAACCACCGAATCATGTCAGTGCGATGCGCGCTGACTTTCTGATTTATCTAAACGGCCGGTTCCTGGTCAACTACGGACATTCGAGAATCAGGCTATTTTCTTACTGCGCTTTATTACGCGCTTGTTTTTCATATCTATGGTTACGGCTGCGGCATTATCTTCGTTTTTATCTGCGATGACCCCCATGTAATACAACACCATAAAATTAGATTCCACACCTATGCGCTGATGATACGCAACCATGAAATCCAAGTTAAGATTGTTTACGACATGGCCGGATTAAACCGGGCGGGCGCTCCCGGCTTTGTGGTGCCTGAATCGTTTCTGTTGCAGGGACTGTTTCATCCAGGTCTCTGTCCCCAGGTCATCTATGCGGAGTTCCACGGCCGTTCCCGGAGGGCCGCCGCGTTCTGATGATGTGGTTGGTCAATAGTTCATTTCTTTTCCATCGAAGATATTTTTGCGGGTCGATTATTCGCAGTTGGCTGTTGTTCTTTTAACCAGCTGGAATACAAATCCATATGAGCGTAATCCGCGTTAGGGAACGATGGCCCGGACCCGGAACTTTCATATACTATGCAGTCCTGCAGTAACTGTGACGGCATTGTATTAGGGCAATCTGCCAATGCCAGACTGCCAGTTACAATCCCGCATAGAAATACATCTACCCGCACCTTCTTATTCATATATTTACGCATTAACTCCAAATATCGTAATGCATGAGAAGTTCAATTGACTGGCTGATAGCTGTCTATTAACCATCCACTTGGCTCTGCTGTGGAATAAGGCAACATTCAAACAGCGGCGCAATTGTAGGTTCTCGGAGGGGGTCAACAATTGTGGAAACTACTGACGCGCTTCTGCCGTAGGGTACCACGACCTGACGTATGGTGTACCGCTTCGCTAGTCCGTCCTCAGGTCTGCAGGCCGTGGGGCGCCCTGGGTGTAGTGCCGATACGCTCGTATTCAGCGATCACCTGAGCGCCGATTAGCAGGATCGTTGCCGCCGCTTCCAGGGTGATGAGAATGATGATTGCAGTTGCAAAAGTGCCGTATACCACATTCACCAGTGACAGGGTCGAGAAATACCAGACGAGAAATTGACGGGTGATCTCCCATAGTACGACCGCTGTGATTCCCCCGATCAGTGCATGGCGCAGTTCCAGCCGTCCTACCGGCATGACCAGGTAGAGTGAAGTGAGCAGCAGGATTTCACCGATAATGCCCAGCAGATAAACCAGCGTCTTCTCCGCACCGCTGAGTGACAAGACATGTCCCATCAACGTTATAGAGCTGGCATCCAGCGCGTGCAGGCTGCCACTGACAGCACTGACCAGCAGCAGGCCGGCAGCCAGCAGCAGTATGAAAAAATAGGGAATAATCGCTGACATCAGAAAATGCCGGCGCTTGATGGCTACACGGTGAAAGAAGATTACCGACATGGCATTTTCCAGCACGGTGAATGCCAGCGAACTGAAGAACAACAGGATCAGCAGTCCCACCACGCCGACCACTTTCCAGTTTTCCAGGAACAGACTGATCTGGTCAATCAGTGCATCGGCCTGCCCGGGAGCGATTAATTCCAGGTAATCATGCAGCGTAGCGAGCAGTTCGCGGGATTCCTGGATTTGCGAGAGCAGCACCAGGATAAGCGCGAGCATCGGTACCATGGACAACAGCGTGTAATAGGCGACCGCTCCAGCCAGCAGCAGCCCCTGATTGGCCCGAAAGCCGGAAATTACCAACCTTGTAAATCGCCACGGATTATCGAGCACAAATTGTACGCGGCTGGAGGGCATCCGGAATATGCGCTCCGACGCTGTTCTATTCGCTATCTGGCCGCTTAATCATTGCGCTCCTGACTCAGGCCGAAGTCGAAGCTGTCAATGTGGATTCCTTCAGGGAACGCCTTTTGCAATCGTCGCTCGAATTCCTGGTAAACTTCTGCTTTGTGTTGCTGGATATCATAATCACGGCTTTCTGCCGCGATGCCTTCCACTTCAAGGTCCATCTTGAATTCAACATCTGGAGCAATTTGAAAACGGATCTTCGTCATACCGAGTGCCTCCTGGTCAATTTGATATGCAGATGACATGGATTTTTCAGCTGCAATGCCTGATGCAAAATCAGCCGCTCAATAGCCTGATTCACTCTATTTAGATTCTAGAATGCTTGCTTCGCTCCATGGTGTCAACAAGTGAACCGATGCGGAATTTCAATCCAGTGCGGGGCCAAGGATAAACTCGACGGGCTCGTACCCGTGGTCTTCCAGTACCGCGGCGATATCCTCCCATTGATAGTCGGGCTTGTCTTCTTCTATCCCCGCGACGAGGCCGGTTACATGACGGAATGCCTCGTGCTTTTCGAATCCATCCGGTACACGCACAAGCCGGATGGTCGTGCAATCCCGGGCGGGTAAAATCATGAGTGTGTCACTCATATTGTTCTCCAGTTGAATTAATCAAAGTCGAGCTCAGAGAATAAATTCCGTTAGAATGAGAAGCAATGGTTAACCCTGAAAGTCAGGGGTGTCTGTTCAGGACGTGTTGTACTTATGAGTGAAAAAGAATACAAGCGGGTGCTGGTCTGGAGTGGCTGGCTGCGATTGAGCCACTGGACGATCGGGCTTGCCACCCTGGTACTGTTACTGACGGGCTGGCTGGTCGCGGAGAGTCCCTCGCTGGCAGAGTCGTCGCTGGATTTACACTATCTCGCTGCCGGTATCCTGGTGCCTGGCTTGATGGTTCGCGTTGCCTTGATGCTCGTCGGGCAGGAGCACGAGCGTCTCACGGCCCTGATTCCGGCATCTTCTGAATTCAAGGCTGGCGCTGAGACCCTGCGTTTTTATATCAGTCTGGGCAAAACGCCTTTGCCGCACTGGTATGCGCAGAATCCGTTGTGGAAACCGCTATATCTGCTCAGTTACCTGGTGCTGCTGGTGCAGGTTGCGAGCGGGGCAGTGATGCAGCATCAGCCCGTTGTATCCGGATTTTACCTTCCATCAGTACACGCTTTGTTGGCGCAGGCCCTGTTCTGGTTCAGCGTTCTTCACATAGCCGGTGTCTCTCTGCATGATGGCAGGGGCAAGCTGTCAGATATCTCGGCGATGCTCAGTGGCTTTCGCCTGTTTTCGATTGATCGCGACCGGCTTCAGGGGGTTGAAGAGGAGAGCGTCCAGTTGGTGTCACTGGATAAACTAAAGCGCCGTTGATCCAATTTACCGGCCCATCAGTCAAATACCTTCCGGCGCAGGGCCTTGGTGCGGCCCTGTTTGCTTTTGCGATCGAGGCGCTTTTGCCGTGAGCTGAGGCTTGGCCTGGTGGCTACACGCTTTTTACGGCTGACTGCGACACTGCTAATCAGTTCTTTCAGTCGGTTCAGTGCTTCCTGCTTGTTTTTCTCCCGGTTACGGTATTGCCGAGCCTTGATTACGATCACACCCTCTTTGTTAATGCGTTGATCCTGCAGTGATAATAATTGCTGCTTGTAGAACGCCGGCAGGGATGAGGCGCTGACGTCAAAGCGCAGGTGTACCGCGGATGAGACTTTATTCACGTTCTGACCTCCCGCGCCCTGGGCACGAATGGCGCTGATCTCGATCTCGCTGTCAGGGATATTGACTTGATTGGAGATTTTTAGCATCGGCGGGCCGGTGGTGTGTGGGACATGACATCATTCTATCACTGCCCGCCAATTATCAGCCTCAAGCTGCGAGTGCATTTTGACTTTGAAGAACTTCGTGCTCAACTGGAGGAGGATCTGGGTGACGCGCCGGAGGAGGTCGCCAAACGCGGCTGGCGGGGATACCGAGTATCTGGGCATGACCATACTCGCCAGCTTCGGCTTCGCTATGGCGACGCTGGGAGGGGTGTGGGTGCTGGTATCGATCTGGCGTGGCCGCCGTTAGAGTGAATACCCCACAGTCTTAAGTACAGACGGCACGCAAGAAAAAATGTTAGGCGCTGACCTCAGTTGGCCGCTGGGATACAAAAAGAACCCCGCAAAGTGCGGGGTTCTGTGGTAATTACGCGGCCTGGGAAAACGCTTATTGCGGCATGACTTTGGCAGCCTGCAACCCTTTGGGCCCTTGTTCCACCTCGAATTCTACCGTCTGACCTTCAACCAGTGTTTTGAATCCGTCACCTTGAATGGCTGAAAAATGTACAAACACATCAGCGCTGCCATCGGAAGGAGCAATAAAACCGAAACCTTTGGATTCGTTAAACCATTTAACGGTGCCTGTAACCATAGTGTAAAAACCTCTAGTAATAAATTAATAACGCGTATTCAATTGCCGATCATTAAAGGTTATGTACAGGAGTTACCGCTTGGAGCTTCTGAGTAGACCTATAGAACGTGCAACCAATTTTTATCTAGCCGACCGTGGTGGTGATAGAAAGTTTTTGTCCATATCAACCGGCTATGCCGGTCAGTATATACCAAATCTGGAAAAAAACACCGAAATTTTCGTTTTTTATTGCCGCTAATCGCCAGTCTGGGTCTCAGGTTGCAACAATCACTCTGACTGCGTCCAGACGCAGGCTGGCCGAGTCCAGTGCCCGGTTCAGCATTTGTTGCTGCTGTTCAAAAAATTCGATTTCCTCGTCCCGAACATTGGGATTTACCTGTCGCAGTGCCCTGAGCCGGTTGATTTCCCTGTTCAGGGTCTGTTTTGAGCGCTGATGTGCTGCTGCCAGTATTTCTGGAGCGCGTGCCCGGGCTGTTTCTTCACACTGGACAATCAGCTGTCTTAATGTCTGCTCTTTTGCCCGTATGATTTTATTGGCGGTGTCGGCGTTTACCGGGCTGCGGGAACGCTGGATAAGGCTATGGCTCAGGTCTGTTTCGTGACTGTTACCGTATTCGTCCAACACCACCCGAATGGTCGTGGGGGGCAGATAACGGCTGCTTTGCAGTTCGCTGTTGGACACGCTGTCAAACAGATACAGGCATTCCATCAGCAGGGTGCCGGGTTTTGAACCCCGATAGCTGATGGTGGTGACTGCGGTGTTGCCCAGTTCGTTGCCGAGCACCAGGTCCATGGCGCCCGTGACCAGCGGATGTTCCCAGCTGATAAACTGCGCATCTTCAAATGACAGCGCGGTGTCTCTGCAATAGGTCATGGTCATGCCGTCATCGGCCAGGCCGGGGAAATGGCTCAGCATATGGTCGCCCGGGCGAATGATGTAGCAGGCTTCGCTGTGATCTTCACTGTGCACACCCAAGGCATCGAAAACAGCTTCCATATACGCCGGCAGGCTGGAGGTCTCATCTTCTGTCACTGCACGTTGCTTGAGCTTGTTGGCAATATGCGGCCGGCAGGAATTGTATTCCAGCAGACGATCGCGACCGCGATGCAAAGCATCATTGAGTTCATGATGGAGTGTCCGGGCGCTGCGGATAAGATTGCCGATACTGCCTCCAGGCTTGAACAGGGCCTCTGTCAAGGCCGCCTCCAGCTGCACGTATACCGTGTGTCCGGCCGGGCAGGTGTGCTCAAAAGCTGCCAGTCCCTCGTGATACCAGTAAAACAGCGTGGCCTGTGCGCTGTTCTCCAGGTACGGTACGTGGATTTTGATGGTTTGCGTTTGGCCTATGCGGTCCAGCCGCCCGATGCGTTGTTCCAGAAGATCGGGATTGAGCGGCAGGTCAAACAGGACCATCTGGTGCGCAAACTGGAAATTGCGGCCTTCGCTGCCGATTTCCGAGCACACCAGGACTTGCGTACCGTTTTCCTGATCGGCAAAAAAAGCCGCGGCACGGTCACGCTCGATCAGACTCAGGCCTTCGTGAAACACCGCGCTGTGAATGCCGCCCTGAGTGCGGAGGACCTCGGCAATATCCAGCGCGGTCCGGGCGCTGGAGGTGATGACCAGTACCTTATGCGGCTTCAACGCCCTCAGCTTGTTGCTCAGCCAGCTGATTCTGGGGTCAAATTCAGTCCAGTGCGTTTCGCCCGCTGTTGCCGTCACCTGATGCAGCAATTCCGGGGACAGCAGCTGTTGCAGATCTGTCGTGTCGTTGCATTGAACGGCGGCCAGGCATCGGGCGTAGGGCTCTGGTAACGGCAGGGGGCAGGCGTCAAGCTGCCTCTGTGGGAAACCTTTGACGGCTGCGCGCGTATTGCGGAACAAAACTCGACCGGTACCATGTCGGTCGAGCAGGTGCTCAACCAGTTCCTGTCGGGCCTGCACGTTTTCGACATCGTCATGCGCGCTATTCCGTAAAGTATCGAGTAGTTGCTGGTTGTCACCTTCCTGGATCGTTTCGGCCAGGCTATGAAGGGTCGCTGCGTCGGCCGGCGATTCACTCAACAGGGCTTCAACCGCCCGGGCTATGGGTTCATAGCGATTCTCCTCTTCGATAAAGGTGTCGAAATCGGGAAAGCGGTTGGGGTCGAGCAGGCGAAGGCGGGCGAAATGGCTGGCTTTACCAAGCTGCTCGGGTGTTGCTGTAAGCAATAAAACACCTTTGGTTTTCGCGGCAAGTTGTTCAACGATCTGATATTCCGGGCTGGCCTGCTGTGGCGACCATTGCAGGTGGTGGGCTTCATCGACCACCAGCAGGTCCCACTCGCCGCTCAGGGCCTGCTGAAAACGTCCGCCATCCCCGCTCAGAAATTCCAGGCTGCAGAGCACCAGTTGCTCACTGTGAAACGGATTTTCCTGTTCACTGTCTGTATTGATCGCCTGGCAGCGCCGTTCATCAAAAATGCTGAAAAACAGGTTGAAGCGGCGCAGCATTTCGACCAGCCACTGATGAACCAGGCTTTCGGGCACCACAATCAGTACCCTCCCGGCACGCTCGCTCAACAACTGATGATGCACAATCAGGCCGGCTTCGATGGTTTTTCCCAGACCGACCTCATCAGCCAGCAGTACCCGCGGCGCGTAACGGTTCGCGACCTCATGGGCGATGTATAACTGATGGGGAATCAGACTGGTACGGCAGCCAATCAATCCATATAAATCAGAATGGGCAAGCCGGTTGAGGTGCTGCAAGGACTGGTAGCGGAGTTCGAACAAGGGGTCTTTATCGATTTGTCCACTAAACAGGCGTTCGGTAGGACGATTAAGCTGAATGAAATTATTCAGCCGGCCTTCTTCAAGTGCAACCTGGCTACCCTGTTCGTCTGTTCCTGCATAGGTGAGCAGGCCGTCCTTTTCTGTCACCGATCCGACGATAAATCCGAGTCCATCGTCGCTGAGAACAGTATCACCTGGCGCAAATGCCACGCGGCTCAGCGGAGCTGTCTGTTTGGCGTAGGTACGGGTTTCACCGCTGGCGAGGAAGAGCAGGGTAACGGTACGATGTTCAACGCTCACTACCATGCCCAGCCCTAACTGTAACTCGGCGCCGCTAATCCAGCGTTGACCGGGTATGAATTCCTGCACGCTATCATCTCTGTTGATTGAAGGGGGCGCCATGGTAGTGCAAAGCGTGTGAACAGGAAAATATTTGTTGTTAGAATTCACGTCGATCAGGGGCTATGATTTACTGAAGCATGCGAATGTCAGCCGACATAAACTTGCGGGACACACTATGCCCCAGGGCAGAAGGTGAGGAATGGGACATTCCGAGAAGCTCCTCTGGAGGACCCTCTCCCCCAGGGGAGCTTCTCTCGCCTGGCGGCGATTCACCTCGTAAAATGTCGAACGTGATACAGTGTTGAAAATGTTTCAGGCATTCACCAGGAGTGAGGTGCTGTTTTAAGCTGTAGGAGCGCCGCCCTTCGGCGCGATATCGTGGCCAGGAGGCCGCCCCTACGCTGAGTATTTTATTACCGGTTTAATAATTACGAAGCGTCACGGCTGTCGGCGGTCCTGCACTATGGTAGCCTCTGTCCAGTACACAGTTTGAAATATGAGTGAACAATGAAAGCAAATGAACTCAAAAAAGGCATGGTTTTCCGAATCGGCGGGCAGAATATTGTCGTTAAACAGATGCAGGTTCAGGCGCCTTCGTCACGCAGTGGCAATACGCTGTATAAAGTCAGGGGGCAGGATGTTTCCTCAGGGCAGAAGTTTGAGCGCAGTTTCAAGGGTGAGGAAGTGATCGCGGCGATCGATATTTCACGGCGCGCGGTGCAGCTGCTGTATCGGGATGCAGACGGTTGCACCTTTATGGATGGGGAAAGTTATGAGCAGTATACACTGGCTGATTCCGCCGTGGAGGACGAACTGCCGTTTCTGAGCGACGGTCTTGAGGGTATCACGGCTATTATTACCGACGGCGTTTTGCTGGGTATCGAGGTGCCGCCGACGGTGACGCTGGAAATCGAGGACTGTGCACCGGGTATGAAAGCGGCTTCCTCATCGGCGCGAACCAAACCCGCGACACTCAGTACCGGCCTGGTCGTTCAGGTGCCCGAATATCTGACCCCGGGTGAAAAGATAAAGGTCAACACCGAGACACGGGAATTTATATCCAGGGCCTGATTATTGACTGGGGTCTTCCCCTGATAGAGTGTTTGACCTTGGCTGTATAAGGAGAATCCGACGGCCGAGGTGTACTGTTTTCAGGGATCGCTGTGTATACATCCCTGTAAGCTCGACGACAGCATCCCTGCTGTCGACGTCCCTGAAAACAGCACACCTCAGCCGTCGGATTGGCGGAAAAGATCACCCAAGTCAGTGACTATCAGGAGTCTGGGGAAGACTTCCCCAGACTCCGACCGGCTTTACTTACTGACGCGCCTGTGGATCCGGCGTTAGCCGTTTCGGAACTTATGCAGTAACCACCTGTGAGGGCGTGGCCAGGGGTTCGCTATCAGCGGTTATGGACGCTTGAGTCTGGGTGTTCTTACAGACGCGCTGGTAAAGTTCGAGATACTGCGCGGCGCTCTTTGACCATGAAAAATCTTTTTTCATACCCGTAATAACCAGTTTCCACCAGTCGATCCTGCGAGTTTGAAAATGTGTCAATGCCCGCAGCGAGGCTTTCAGGACGGCCTCCGGGCTGTCTTCATCGAAGATAAAACCGGTCGCCGTGTAATCGCGCTCGCTTTGTTCGTCCAGATCAACGATGCTATCCGCCAGCCCCCCGGTACGGTGTGCAATCGGTATGGTGCCATAAGCCATGCTGTAGATCTGGTTGAGACCGCAGGGTTCATAGCGGGAGGGTATCAGCAGACAATCGGCGCCGGCTTCGATGCGGTGAGCCAACTGCTCATCGTAACCGATGTGTATCGCGAGCTTTTCCGGATAGCGAGCAGCGGCGTCCATGAGTCGTTGTTCCAGTTCATGGTCACCGCTACCGAGTATCACCATCTGAATCGGGTGCTGAAACAGCGCGTCGAGACTGTCGAGAATAAGATCGGCGCCTTTTTGCGCCACCAATCGGCCTATGTGACCGAGCAGCAGAGGCTGTGAGCCTACCGGCAGGCCCTGTTCGCGTTGCAGGGAGAATTTGTTGACAATCTTGTGCTGCAGGGAATGTACATCGTAGCCGCGTTCAATATGGGGATCGGATCCAGGGTTCCAGGTCTGCGTATCCATGCCGTTCAGGATGCCCGTTAAATTGGCGGACCGGTACTGGAGTAATCCCTCCAGCCCGTAACCGAATTCGCTGGTGCAGATTTCTTTTGCATAGCTTGGACTGACCGTTGTCACCCAGTCAGCTGTGGCAATCCCGCCTTTCAGGAAGGACAGCATGTTGTTAAATTCCAGTCCGTCTATGGACCACAGGGAATCCGGGAGTCCCAGGGTGGTGAAAGTGGCGGCGGGGAACAGCCCCTGATAAGACAGATTGTGAATGCTGAACAGGGTTGCCGGACGCGGCTCGTGTACTGAAAGTAAAGCGGGTACCAGTCCGGTCTGCCAGTCATTGCAGTGCACCAGTTCGGGTTTCCAGCCGGTATCTGCCTGGCCGAGTGCCAGTGCAACAATGGCGCGGGCGAACAGCGCAAAGCGTTCTGCATTGTCCGGCCAGTCGCGGCCGTCTTCCTGCAGGTAGGGATTCCCCGGACGCCGGAAATGCTCGGGTGAGTCGACCAGATACAAACCTGCCTCGCTGCCGGGCAGTCGGCCATGGAGGATCTCCACCGGCTCGGAGGCCCCGCTGAGTGTCAGGCTGGCCACAGCGCTCAGCTTGCCGGCCCGCTCCTTGACCTCCGGATAGGCGGGCAGGATCAGGCGTACATCGTTACCCAGTTCGTGTAACGCCCCCGGCAGGCTCCCGCAAACATCGCCAAGTCCACCTGTTTTAACGAGGGGAAACGCTTCGCTGGTACAAAACAGTACATCCATCAACAACCTCCAACGTTGCGTCTGGTTTCATTGCGGAAATCAAAATCACGGCGCGTATAATATACACGGTCAAGCCCCGGTCGCCAGTGCCTGGCGCCGTGATGATGGCGAACTTAATGGACACCCGCCGATGGACGAAGACCGGATCGAAAGCTTCAAGCGACACTTAATGCAACAGCGGCAGGAGTTGCTTGGTCTGCAGGAAACCGCTGATGAGGCGGCCGGGACGGTCGAGCTTGACCAGACCAGTGTCGGGCGCCTGTCGAGAATGGATGCCCTGCAGGGTCAGGCGATGTCCCGGGAACGGGATCGACGCCGTCAGATTGAATTGCAGAAAATCGCAGCTGCGTTGCGGCGAATTGAGGCCGGTGACTATGGCGATTGTGTGCGGTGTGGCGAAGAAATCGCCATCCGGCGGCTGGACCTCGATCCTGCGGCACCGCTCTGTATTGATTGTGCCAGTAAATCTGATGAATCAGGACGTTAACCACGTGTTATATTTGGAAAACAGTGTCATGAGCGCTAACTGTGCCGGATCTTGTTACGGTTATTTCTGCTGAACGGGAAATTTCCACACTGTCCCATACTCAGGTATTTCTTTAATGCTCGCAACCAAGCCGTTGTTTTCATATCGCCCTTACTGGGCCAGGCGCTTCGGTATTGCGCCGGTTCTGCCGACTACGCGCTCGGAAATGGATGATCTGGGCTGGGACGCCTGTGATGTGATTCTGGTCACCGGCGACGCCTATGTTGATCATCCCAGCTTTGGGATGGCTGTGATTGGCCGCGTGCTGGAAGCGCAGGGCTTCCGTGTCGGTATCATCGCGCAGCCGGACTGGACAGGTGTGGATGACTTCATGGCCCTCGGCCGCCCGACGCTGTTCTTCGGCGTCACCGCAGGCAATATGGATTCCATGGTCAATCGCTACACGGCGGACCGGAAAATGCGTTCCGATGATGCCTATACCCCGGGTGGGGCAGGTGGGAGCCGTCCCGATCGCTCAGTCATTGTCTATGCGCAACGCTGTCGTGAAGCCTGTTCTGACGTACCCATAGTGGTCGGTGGTATCGAAGCGAGCCTGCGGAGAATCGCGCACTATGATTACTGGTCAGACAAGCTCAGGCGTTCTGTCGTACTGGATGCCAAAGCCGATCTTCTTGTCTACGGAAACGGCGAGCGGCAGGTGGTCGAGATTGCCCACCGTCTGGCCGCCGGTGAACCGCTTGACGCCATCACCGATATCCGTGGCACAGCTTTTGTCCGTAAGGGGATTCCGGAAGCTTGGGTGGAAATCGACTCGACCAGCATCGATCGGCCAGGGAAGATCGATGCCAGGCCTGATCCCTATGCCGATCAGCCGGCGCCCCGGGTTTGCTCCAGCAGCACCGTAGAGGCGCCATTGCAGTTTCATCGTCGTCCACACATCGATCGGGCGCATAGCGTCATTCGCATGCCATCCTTCGAGGCGGTGCGGAGGGATCCTGTGCTGTACGCCCACGCCTCGCGTGTGATGCACCTGGAGACCAACCCGGGCAATGCCCGTGCCCTGGTGCAACGCCACGGCGGTCGGGATGTCTGGCTGAATCCGCCACCGATCCCATTGACGACAGCGGAACTGGATCGCGTTTTCGAGTTGCCCTATAGCCGCCGTCCGCACAGCCGCTATGGTGATGAACGTATCCCCGCTTACGAGATGATCCGCTTCTCGGTCAATATCATGCGCGGCTGTTTTGGCGGCTGTACCTTCTGTTCCATCACCGAACACGAAGGGCGCATCATCCAGAATCGTTCGGAAGATTCCATTGTGCGTGAAATCGAGACCATCCGCGACAGTGTGCCCGGTTTCACCGGTATTATCTCCGACGTCGGTGGTCCGACCGCCAATATGTACCGGCTGGCCTGCAAGAGCGCGAAGATTGAAGCAGCGTGTCGACGTCCGTCCTGTGTTTATCCCGGCATCTGTTCCAACCTGAAAACCGATCATGACCCGCTGATTCGCCTCTACAAGCGGGTTCGCGAATTGCCCGGTATCAAAAAGGTGCTGGTTGCATCCGGCCTGCGCTATGACCTTGCGGTACGTTCGCCGGACTACGTCAGGGAACTGGTTACCCACCACGTTGGCGGTTACCTCAAGATCGCACCGGAGCACACCGAGAGCGGGCCGCTGTCGAAGATGATGAAACCCGGTATGGAAGCCTACTACCGCTTCAAGGAGCTGTTCGACAGGTATTCGCAGGCGGCGGGTAAAAAGCAGTATCTGATACCCTATTTTATCGCTGCGCATCCGGGCACCAGTGATGAAGATATGATGAATCTGGCGCTGTGGCTGAAGCGCAACGGTTTTCGTGCGGACCAGGTGCAGAACTTTCTGCCCTCACCGATGGCAACCGCCACCGCCATGTATCATTCCGGCAGGAATCCCCTGCGCAGGGTGCGCGCCGGCAGCGAGAAGGTGACTGTTCCCAGGGGCTTGCGTGTGCGCCGCCTGCACAAGGCGTTTCTGCGTTACCACGACGCCAACAACTGGCCGCTGTTGCGCAAGGCTCTGAAGCGCATGGGGCGGGCCGACCTGATCGGTAATGGTAAACGGCATCTGATTCCCAGCTGGCAACCGAAAGGCAGCGGTGATGGGGCCGAAGGTCAGCGCCGCGGTCAAGCCAGGGCGGGGAAACCGTTTCGTACCCGGCATAGCGGATTGCACGATGGACAGGATTATGGTGGCCGGGGCCCTGGAGCAGCAAAACACAAGCGGCGCACCGGAGCCTGACCCGAATTTCTCTGTGATTTCCGTGTATTCCGTGGCTAAATTCAACGCGGTTCGATTGGGGACGGGAAAACTGGGAGCTTAAGTAAGCGCCCTTCGGTGCTTCCCCTAATCGAGTGGATGATTTGGGCCTTTTACAGCCTAACCGCAAAGGACCAGGACGCGAAGTAAAAACTATTTTCTGATACGGAAGAAAACGCGGCCTGACATGCTGTTTAACAGGATAATCCTCAATACTTCATTTGTTGTTTCCTTCGCGTCCTTCGCGGTTGAGCTGGTAGGAAATTCAGACCGCGGGTATCACAGGCTGAAGGCGGCAGGGTTCAGGCGTTCTGATCCGGTGCGGTATATTGAACGGCAACGATGTAATAATGCGCAGACCCGCCGGCGGTATTGACCACCACCTCGTCATCCCGCGTCTTTTTCATCAACGCCCTGGACATGGGGGCATCCATGCTGATCCAACCCCTGGCGGGGTCAAACTCATCGGGCCCGACAATCCGGTAGACCAGCTGCTGCCCGCCTTCATCCTCCAGGGTGACCCAGGCGCCGAAGAATATCCGCCCGGGGTCTGACGGTGGTTCAGACACCACTTTCAGGGCCGGCAGACGTTTCTGCAGATAACGGATGCGGCGATCGATTTCCCGCAGCTCTTTTTTGCGATAGATATATTCGGCGTTCTCTGAGCGGTCACCTTCAGCCGCCGCTGCCGACAGGGCTTTGGTGACAGCAGCGCGCCGTTTCCACAGTTCATTCAATTCGTTCTGAAGCGACAGATACCCTTCCTGTGTGATGTAGAGCGATGACTGTGGAGCCGGTGGACGGTAACGTCCCATGCCTTTGATGCCTCTGAAGCTGTAAACGGTGCGCATAAGATACCAGTTTCAGGCGGCGTATCATTAAACCGATAGAACCTCCGAGCGCAGGAGCGGCCTCCTGGCCGCGATTCGCGCCGGGGGATGGCGCTCCTGCAGCTTAATGCAGGACTTCACTATGGGTGAATTCCAGAAGTTATGCGCCTGTCAGGTTAATGGTCCTGTAAGCAAAATTCCAATAACATCACCATCACGTTAATTTGGTGGCGTAGTCCGGAGTCGGCTATGAACAGCGGTTGAATGATGCTGGAAGTACTTCTGCAAATGGCCGGTCTGATCCTTTGTGGTATCGGCTGGCGCTGGTTGGAACCGGCGGGCCTGGCGCCCGTGCAGACCCGCAAGGTTCTGACATCGCTGGTTTACTACCTGTTACTGCCGGCGTTGGTGTTATCCGTGTTATGGGAAGCGGAACTGGGCGATACCACCGTTTTAATTGCATTATCAGCGGCCTTTGCAGTTTTTACCGGTTTTCTATTGAGTTCACTTTTCTGTCGGGTCTGCAAAGCACGTCCGGCGGTAAGGGGGGCGGTGATTCTGGCGGCCACTTTTCCTAATGTAACCTACCTTGGATTACCTGTGTTGGAGGCTACCTTCGGCCCCTGGGCGCGCGGCGTGGCGATACAGTTCGATTTGTTCGCCTGTACACCGCTGTTGTTTACGCTCGGTGTGCTGATCGCTGCCCGTTATGGTACGGCAGCGGTCGGTGGGCATAATATGACGCGTGAGTTATTGCGCATTCCCGCCTTGTGGGCGGCGTTTCTGGCGGTGTCGCTTAATCTGCTTGAATTAGAGATGCACACCCTGCTGGCCGGTGTGCTGGGCATGCTGGAACGTGGTGTGGTGCCGCTGATGTTAATCTCCCTCGGTCTGAGCCTGGAGTGGAATAAGGCCCAATGGGGGAAGTTACCAACGGTTGTTCCAGTGCTGCTGTTGCGGCTGCTGTTGATTCCTGCCCTGGTAGCGTTGTTTGCTTCAGCTACCGGTCTGTCCGGTGAACTGCGCGCGGCGGTGGTGATGGAAGCTGCTATGCCCAGTATGGTGCTCGGCATCGTCTTCTGTGATCGTTATGACCTGGATGTGGGGCTGTATGCCACCACGGTGACGGTGACCACGGTATTGAGCCTGGTGACATTGCCCCTCTGGTATGGATGGTTGCTCGGCTAACTTGCGTGCCCCCCTGGTAAACAGCATCAAGCAGCGTGCACGTTCACCAGGGACCCTTGTCTTGCGTTTCCTTGGCCGCTGGCAGGAGTATTTCAGCTTTCTCAGCGTCAGGTATCTTTTCGACAGTGCCCCCGTTGATCACTTTACGTTTTCCGGGCAAAAGGTTCTGCCGCGCGCGCACGCCATAACCGACCAGCGCGCCGCCGGTCAGGGACAGAGCGAGCACTCCCAGCGTCATGAACTGGGTAAAAAACAGGGCGACGCCCACGGTCGCCAGTCCCGCCAGTGCGGCACCGAGTTTCACATTTGAGCGGTTTTGTACGCGCCTGGTTTCACGCAGAAGCTGGCGGTGACTATCCTTGATCTCTCTGGTTTTCTCTTTTTCACTCTGCCTGCGGATCCGGTCACGTTCCCTGCTGAATTTTTCACTGGCCCGGTTCAGTGTCTGCTGGTTGCAGTGACTGGCGATCGAGGAGAACCAGAGCGCCGCCAGCAACCCGATCAGCAGCGCGAGACAGAGCATCAGCAGCCAGGTCTCCCTGAGGTTGGCCCGCAGTGCCGTAATGACCAGCAGGGCAGTCGCCCCCTGCACCAGCAATATGCCGATTGCAAATTTGATAATTGCCGGGATACTGAATCGATTCATCGACTTGCCCCTGTGCCGGCGCATCTATTCCGGCGTGCATGAGAAGACGTCAAAGATAGCACGTTCCCATTATTACTGGCATATATTACTCTGCCCGGCCTGTTCCTGAACGGACAGTTCACTGCTGGATATTGATCGCTGAGGTGTCCGCTGTTGATGCAAACAGCAGGGTATTTAACAGACGGATGATCAGCAGTTCTAACTGTATTCCCGGACGCATCAATCCGGTCTGCCTTCACAGGTATATCTGTAGTATAAAGGCAACGTAACGATTTTGCTTAGCGGAAGAGGCGTGACGACCAGGTGAACGGAAATATAGCTGGCAGTCTTACCGTGATACTCCTTGGCCTGCTCGTCCTGAACGGCTGGATGTATCTGCAGCAAGCGGCGATGATTTTCTTTCCCGACCGCCTGCTCAGTGCCACACCGGCAAGCTGGGGCCTGGCGTATGAAGACGTTTTTCTGAGTGCGGAAGACGGTGTCAAGTTGCATGGCTGGTATATTCCACGCCAGGGATCAAACCGGGTGTTGCTGTTTATGCACGGTAATGCCGGCAATATCTCGCATCGCGGTGAATCGATCACGGTGTTTCATCGGCTTGGATTGAACGTGCTGATCATCGACTACCGTGGCTACGGCCAAAGCCAGGGCTCACCCAGTGAGCAGGGGCTCTATCAGGATGCAGCCGCTGCCTGGCATTATCTGGTCAATACACGGGGTTTCGACGGTGAAGACATCATTCTGTTCGGACGTTCCCTGGGTGGCGCTGTGGCCGCCAGACTGGCATCCACGGTGCAGGCGGGGGCGGTGATCCTGGAGTCGACTTTCAGTTCCGCCAGAGACGTTGCCGGCTCCCTGTTTCCGATTCTGTCACGGCTGGTGCTGCTGCGTTATAGCTTCGATACAGCAGGATACCTCAAAGGCGTGGCCAGCCCGTTGCTGGTACTGCACAGTCCTGCGGATGACATCATCCCGTTTTACCTGGGTGAAAAGGTTTTCCAGGCCGGCGGTGAGCCAAAGGTTTTCGTGAAAATGCAGGGTGATCACAACGGCGGCTTTTTGCAAAGCCAGCCGCGCTACGAACAGGAATTGAGGCGTTTTATTGACAGCTACTAATGCTGCTCCTCGATCAGAGGAAACATGTGGGCGTTTTCGTAATTAATCCGCTCTTTGACCAGGCGGAAAAGCTCACTGCTTTCTTTCAGCAATGCATCGTGGTCAGCATCATCGACTGCAGGTCTACACCAGTGCTTCACATAGTGTGAAAAACATCGTCTGATTTCCTTGGCGCTGTCGTGAAAGCCGCGGGCGGTGTCGCTGATGGTTTTGTCATTGTGGCGGGTCAGCTCTGCGTAAATGGTGTTGTCCTCAAATACCAGGTGCATCCACACCTTCTCCCGGAAGCGCGCCATGAGTTCGCACACGTAGCTGTTGTTATGCAGTGATCTGTGTTCAATAAGCACTGACAACACGTCACATAATTCAGAAATATCTTCATTCTGTTTTTTCAGGTCATCCACAGAATACATGCCATGCCACCTCGGTTATTACAATGAAACTGACAACACTATCAACACGTTACCATTATTTCTCGAAAAATACAGGTGCTAGAAGGGTAGCGGGCTTGATACACTCACAATCAAACGGCTTGGAGCGCCAGGAAATGTCAATATTGCATCGTATGATCGGCTTCATGGCATTGGCTGTCTGTCTGTTGTTGGCAGTGGCACCGCAGTGGTCACAGGCGGCCGGATGGTCGGCTCCGCTGGTGGGTGGCGGCGAGGTCAGGGTCGATCCGCGCACCAACCGGGCAACCGTCCTGAGGAACGGGGTGGAGACGCAACTCTGGGATGGTGCGCACAGACTGCAGGATGGTTCGACGCTCATTATCCAGTCCGGGCAGGCGGTTCCCAATGCCGCCATTCTGGGTTCCCGCCGGCTCCCCGATCAACCGGAACAGTCCAGGGCCGAGCAATGGATAGGTGTTCCGATAGCCGGCTATTCCCCCTGCGAGCGGCTGGTGCGCCGGGTGTGCGGCCTGAGCCAGGAATGCAGCAGTGCAAAGGCCTGCGACCCTGCGCGGCAATTGCTCGAGATGGAGCAACAGGAGCGCAAGGCAAACGACAGCCCCAACTACATGACCCATGCCAGCGGGCAGTGCCAGGAGGCTGACCAGGACAAGGCATTTTTTATCAGCTGTGGTCAGGAACCCATACCGGGTCAGGCCAATTTATCGCCGCGGCAGACGGGTGAAGACGTCGGCCAGCGGCTGCCTTCGGCGTGTGAGCTGTTGGTGGATAAGGTCTGTGGTCTGCAGGGTGACTGCAGTGCTCAGACGGCCTGTCACGCTGCGCAACAACTGCTGCAAATGGCCCGGGAAATATCCGCTGAGCAGGGGGTCGGAACCGGTTCAGGGGAGAATCCAACCCGGCACCAATGCGTGGAGGCGCTCAGCGACGAGGACTTTTTCAAACCCTGTTCAGGCAGTCGCTGATGCAGGTCAATGCAGCGCCGGCAGACGGCTATAAAAAAACCTGTACAGGAAGGCAGTTGCCTTTGTTATAGGGCCACGGGCTGTCATAATAGTGGCCATGAAATGCAACGTGGAACGACTGATCGAGGCGCTGGTCGGCGCTGCGGTGATGACCGACCGCAAGAACAGCAATGAGTCTGCCGAACAGAAACGCAAAATTTATGTTGTCACCGTTTCCCGCAACTACGGGGCGCTGGGTAAGGTCGTTGCTCAGCTTCTCGCCGACCGCCTGGGGGTACGCTGCTGTGACCGCGAAATTCTTCAGGGCGTTGCACGCCGCGCCAATGTTGATGTCGATCTGGTCAAAACACTGGATGAACATGTTAAACGGATTAAGGGCAACTGGTGGCATGGCCTGATCAGCGGCAAAAGTTTTTCCCGTGAACAGTACTTCCATCACCTGATCAAGGTTGTACTGAGTGTCTCCCGGAAAGGCGGGGTCATCGTTGGCCGCGGCGCCCATCTGATCCTGGGACCGGAGAGGGCTTTCCGTGTCCGGATTGTCGGTACCTTGCCTCGTTGCGCGGAGCGTATCGCCGCAAGGGAAAATCTGGGCATCGCAGACGCCCGCCAGCGTGCGCGGGAAGTTGACAGGGAACGTTCCGAGTACATCCGGGAACTCTACGATGTCGACATCGAGGATGCCGGTTTTTACGATCTGCTCCTGAATTCGGATCGATTTGACGTGGAAACCATGGTAGACAGTATCCTCTTTGCTATGCAGGGCGCCGGTTATGTGATTCCGGAGGCGGCGCTGAAAGTACCGTGCCCATGAATCCGGGATGGGTTCGGATATTGATTTCCACTACAATAATCAGGGGCGGTGTGGACGCTTTGTTGGATAGGGAGAACAGATCAATGGCAGTTTTGTCACGGCAACAGAAGATTCCTGGTATTGTGGCGATCGTATGCGCTGGACTGGCTTTATCTTCACCGGCGAGCCTGGCAGAGTTCGACCGCGGTCGGGCACTGTATGAGAATCACTGCTTGGAGTGCCATGAAAGCTGGGCCCATACGCGCGATGGGCGGCATGTGAACTCGCTCGATGTACTCCGCAAACGGGTGGAGGCATGGAGTATTCACACCGGATTGGGCTGGGGTGACGAGGAAGTTGATGATATCACCGACTATCTGAATCGGCGCTTTTACCAGTTGACAAAGTAAGCAATGTCAGCGTTGGCTCTATAGTATAGTGCTGATCTCCCGGTGATCATACAGCCTCTCGATGAGCAACAGCACGAGCAGGTGCGGCGTGCAACAGTGTACTGTCTTCAGCAGGCTGGACAGATGTTCCAGTTTTCACCGGAATCCGTTGCTGTGACATTCGATTTGACCGGCAGTGCCGCCGGTATGTACCGGGTTCGCGGCGGAGAGCGTGTTATTCGCTACAACCCGTATATTTTTGCCAAGTATTTTGCCAACAACCTGGCTGTAACCGTGCCACACGAAGTGGCGCATTACGTGACGGACCGCTTGTACGGATTGCGCAACATTCGGCCCCATGGTGCGGAATGGAAGACGGTAATGCGCTCATTGGGCGCCGATCCGAGCGTGACCGCCCGTTACGACCTGAGCGGTGTGCCGGTGCGGCGCCAACGGCGTTACAGTTATCGCTGTGAGTGCAGCGCGCATCAGCTCAGTAGCTGCCGGCATAACAAAATCCAGCGCGGACAGTCGAGTTATCTTTGTCGGCGGTGTGGTTCGGCGATTTATCGAACCAGCGGCGAATGAACTGGCATGTCTACATCATTCTGTGCAGCGATAACACGTTGTACACCGGGATAAGCAATGACGTCGATCGACGTGTGTTGCAACATGCCAGTCAGCGTGGAGCCAAGTATTTTCGCGCCCGTCGGCCGAAACGGCTGGTCTATCTTGAAAGTGGCCACAGTCGCAGTACCGCGAGTCGACGCGAGGCAGTCATTAAAAAGCTGCAGCGCCCCGATAAGGAGCGGCTCATACACTCGGAATGCAATGAAATTATTCTCAGTCCCGATTAGGAGGGCGTGAACATGCGTTTGTCAGCTGGTTTAAGTTCGACAGTCTGTACTGGAATCCTGTTATCATCTGCGGCGTTTGCCGGCAGTGCTGTAGTGGATGCCCGCCTGATGACGCTGGAGCTCGCCAGTACCATTGCCCGAGCGGCAGTAGCATCCTGCGCCGACGCAGGTTATCAGGTCAGTGCCGTGGTTGTGGACCGCAGTGGTGCGCCGCAAGTGGTCATGCGCGATGTCTTCGCCAGCCGCTTTACTATCGAGATTGCAGAACGCAAGGCCAATGCAGTTATTCTATCCGGCGTCAGCTCGGCGGAGTTCCGCGTCAATCGTGTCGACATAGTCGCGGAAATGAACGAGGTCAATGGCATCCTGGTACTGGACGGCGCGGTTCCGATCCGGGCGGGCGGTGCGCTGCTCGGGGCTGTCGGCGTGAGCGGTGCGCCAGGTGGTGACAAGGACGAGGCCTGTGCCAAAGCCGGCGTCAAAAATGTCCAGGAGCAGTTGGATTTTCTTGATTAGTATTTTCCCACAGCGCTTTTGCGCAGGCGCTTTCAGTATAAATATCTATTGTTAGGAGAGGCTAGATGAGCGGTTCCAGGAAGTATGTGTTCGCATTCGAAGCGGGCGACGGCAAGGACAAGATGCTGCTGGGTGGCAAGGGGGCCAACCTTTGCGAGATGACCCAGATCGGTCTCAACGTCCCTCCCGGTTTTGTTATTTCGACGCAGGCCTGCCTGTCTTACCTCGATAGTGCCGCGCACGATCTGCCGGTGGGATTGATGGATGAAGTACGCGAGGATATGAGGGCGCTGGAAGAAAAAACCGGCAAGACTTTTGGCGGCAACAAGAATCCTCTGCTGGTATCCGTGCGTTCCGGTTCGGCCATGTCCATGCCGGGCATGATGGATACCATCCTCAATCTCGGGCTGAACATCGATACCCTGAAGGCACTCATCGCACAGACCAACAACGAGCGTTTCGGCTGGGATGCCTATCGCCGCTTCATACAGTTGTTCGGCAAGGTGGCGCTGGGCGTGCCGGATGAGGCATTCGATGCCGAATTCGAAGCTGTCAAGGAGAAGGCCGGGGTCAAGGAAGACATGGCGCTGAGCGCCCGTGATCTGCACGAAATTTCCGACCGCTTCCTGGATGTGGTGGAGCAGGTCACCGGCAAATCTTTCCCCGACGATCCGTTGGAGCAGCTGGAAATCGCCATTAAGGCGGTGTTCAATTCCTGGATGGGCAAACGCGCGGTGGATTACCGGCGTGAGTTCAATATTACTCCGGAGATGGCCAACGGCACCGCGGTCAACGTGGTAACCATGGTGTTTGGCAACCTGGGCGATGATTGTGCAACCGGTGTGGGCTTTACCCGTTACCCCGATACCGGGGTCAACAATCTGTTCGGTGAATACCTGGTCAATGCACAGGGCGAGGATGTTGTCGCCGGTATTCGCACACCCAGGCCGATCGATGAACTGCAGACAGAAATGCCGGATATGTACGGCGAATTGCAGGAATTACGCGACCGGCTGGAATCGCACTATAAGGAAGTGCAGGATTTCGAATTCACCATTGAAAACGGGCGTTTCTATTGCCTGCAAACGCGCAACGGCAAGATGAATGCTGCTGCGCTGGTACGCAGCTCGGTGGATATGGTGCGCGATGGACTGATCAACAAGGATCAGGCCTTGTTGCGTATCCCACCCGAGATGCTGGAGCAACTGCTGTTTCCGCGCCTTGATCCGGCTTCCAGATCAACGCCGGTGGCGCGTGGTCTGCCGGCCTCACCCGGTGCCGCGGTTGGCCACGCCGTATTCGATGCCGATCGTGCGGAACAACAGGGCCGTGGCGGACATCGCGTCATCCTGGTGCGCGAAGAGACCAAACCCGAGGATATCCATGGCTTCTTTGCTTCACAGGGTATCCTTACCGCGCGCGGTGGCAAGACATCCCACGCGGCGGTGGTTGCCCGCGGCATGGGTAAACCCTGTGTCGCAGGTGCCGAGGGTATCCATGTGGATGTTCAAATGCGCAAGGCATTCATAGGTGAGCACTCCATCAGCGAGGGCGACCTGATCACCATCGATGGCACGACAGGCGATGTCTACCTCGGTGAAGTGGCAATGATAGAAGCCGATTTCAGCTCTGAGCTGGAGACTCTGCTGCAGTTGGCCGACGAGACCGCCAGGCTTAAGGTGCTGGCCAATGCCGATACACCGCACGATGCCGAACGCGCGCTCAAGTATGGCGCTATGGGTATCGGTCTGTGCCGTACCGAACGCATGTTCAACTCAAAAGACCGCTTGCCGGTGGTTATCGAAATGATCGTGGCCGAGACAATCGAGGACCGGCAAGCGGCGCTGGACAAGCTGTTGCCGATTCAGCGCGAAGATTTCAAGGGGATATTTAAAGTCATGGCACCACGGCCGGTGACTATCCGCCTGCTCGATCCGCCAATTCACGAGTTCCTGCCCAGCGAGCAACAGCTGGTGGCTGAACTCGAACAGTTGAGCCACCTCAAGGACACCGTTCTGGGCATGAACGTCCTGTCCGAGGCGGTGGCAGTGATGTATCGGGAGGAGGGGCAGCAACCGGATGTTCAGTGTCTGACCGACCCGCGCCTGGTGGACGAAGCCATCGACAGAAAGGAAGCCATGTTGAAGAAAGTGCGCATCCTGTACGAGGTCAACCCGATGCTGGGGCACCGCGGTGTGCGTCTCGGTATTTCCTTCCCGGAGATCTACTCCATGCAGATCAGTGCCGTGCTGGAAGCGGCTGCCGAGTGTGCCAAGGAGGGCTTTGATGTCCATCCTGAAATCATGGTGCCGCAGGTCTGTACGGCGCAGGAACTGAAGCGGGTCAAGAGTTATGCCGACGCCGTGCACACGGTGGTGGAGGACAAGTACGGCATAAATGTTGATTTCAAATTCGGTTCCATGATGGAAGTGGTGCGTTCCTGTATGCGTGCGGGCAATCTTGCCGAGGAGGCCGAGTTCTTTTCCTTCGGTACCAACGACCTGACGCAGGCCACGTTCTCCTTTTCCCGCGAAGATGCCGAGAACAAGTTCTTACCGATGTACAACGAAAGAGGCATTCTGCAGGACAATCCCTTCGAGGTGCTGGATGTCAAGGGTGTTGGCAAACTGATGGAACTGGCAATCGGCTGGGGTCGGGAAACCCGCCCGGATATGAAAGTGGGTATCTGTGGCGAGCACGGCGGGCATCCGGCATCAATTCGTTTCTGCCACAGTATCGGTCTGAGTTACGTCTCCTGTTCCGGTCCGCGGGTGCCTATTGCGCGCCTGGCGGCTGCTCATGCCGTGCTGGCCGAAGATGCCGGGACAGGTATGCAGTAGTCCCTGTAGCCTGTCTCGGACTTCAGCTGACGTGTGTGGCCAAAGGTCTTGAGAACGGCCGGCTCACGGCGACGGACGCCAGGGAACAGCTATTGCGCAGTGGGTTACGTATGAAAACACACCGTCGGAACGTGTTGGCGCTGTTTTGCCGCAACGGCTGCAGTGGCTAAAGCGTTCCGACGGCAGCTGGCAGAAACGGTGCATCAACGCACAGTCGATTATTGTCCAGGCGATTTTTGCAGGCTGTCAATAAGAATAAAATAGAATGTTTGTATGAGTGGATTAGTCTATCGTACAGCACCTGTTGCGACATCCCGTCTACCGACAGGTATACCTTTTATCATCGCTAATGAAGGCGCCGAACGTTTCAGTTTCTATGGTATGCGCGCCATTCTGGTGGTGTTCATGACGCAGTATCTGCTGGGCCCCGACGGGGCGTCGGATACAATGGGACAGGCGGAAGCGAAAGGCTGGTTTCATCTGTTTGTCTCGGCGGTGTATTTTACCCCGTTACTGGGTGCCGTGCTCTCCGACGGGATCCTGGGCAAGTATCGCACCATCATTTTGCTCTCCCTGGTTTACTGCCTGGGCCATTTAACCCTGGCTATCGACCATTCCCGTGTGGGTCTGGCGATAGGCCTCGGCTTGATCGCACTGGGGGCGGGCGGCATCAAACCGTGTGTTTCAGCACATGTCGGCGACCAGTTTGGCAGGAGCAATGGATACCTTCTGTCGCGCGTATTCAGCTGGTTTTATTTCTCCATCAATCTGGGGGCGTTTGCGTCGATGCTGGCGACACCCTGGTTGATGGAAAACTATGGAGCGTCTCTGGCGTTCGCCGTACCAGGTGTGTTGATGTTGATCGCAACGCTGGTGTTCTGGTCGGGACGTTACCGCTTCGTGCATATTGCGCCCGCAGGCATGGGCTTTGTGCGGGAGGCGTTGAGTGGCGACGGTCTGCGTATTCTCGGGCGCCTGTCAGTGATCTATCTGTTTGTCGCCGTGTTCTGGGCCCTGTTCGATCAGACCGGATCGGCCTGGGTACTGCAGGCGCAGAACATGGATCGACACCTCTTTGGTGTGGAGGTGTTACCTGCGCAGATTCAGGCGGCCAATCCGCTATTGGTGATGGTATTGATCCCGCTGTTTTCCTATGCGGTCTATCCCGCTATTGAGCGGATCTGGCGGCTGACGGAGTTGCGAAAAATAGGTGTCGGGATGTTTATAACGGTGCTGGCTTTTGCCATCCCGACCTGGGTTCAGGGGCAGATCGACCAGGGCGGCACCCCATCCATAGCGTGGCAATTGCTCGCCTATATGGTGCTGACTTCAGCGGAGGTGATGGTCGCCATCACCTGTCTGCAATTTTCCTACACCCAGGCGCCCAGAACCATGAAGTCCTTTGTGATGGCTTTTTTTATGATGTCGATCGCGGCCGGGAACCTGTTTACCAGTGCGGTGAATTTTTTCATCCAGCAGGAAGACGGCAGCAGTAAGCTGGCCGGTGCCGGGTACTATGAATTTTTTACACTGCTAATGCTGGTAACGGCGGTCTTGTTCATGCTGGTGGCACGGTTTTATAAGGGGGATACCTACCTGCAGGAAGAGCTGTCGGAGGCGATGCCGGGCAGAGACTGACCGCGATCAATTTCCTGAGATTAGCGATCAGTCGTGAGGATGCCCGCCAGGACCGTGCACGTGTCCGTGTTCGATTTCTTCCTGCGAGGCTTCGCGAACCTCGACAATTTCAACAGCGAAATTCAGATGGACGCCGGCCAGCGGATGGTTACCGTCAACGGTGACGGTTTCATCCTCGACACTGGCAACGCTGACAACAATCGTTTCACCGTTTGGCCCCTGCGCATGAAACTGCATGCCCGGTTCTATTTCAGCGTCCTCGGGGAACATCTCTTTCGGTACGCGCTGGGTTTTGGAATCATCGCGTTCACCATAGCCTTCCTGAGGCGATACGGAGACATCCATCTCGTCGCCGGCCTTTTTGCCATGCAGCGCATTTTCCAGGCCGGGAATAATGTTACTGGCGCCGTGCAGATAGGCAAAGCTGCTATCGGTGGATTGATCAATGACGTTACCGTCGTTATCGGTCAGGGTGTAATTGAGGATGACGACCTTCTGGGATTCTACTTGCATGACGCTTCCTTGAACCGCGTATAACGGGTTTCTATTTATGGTAAAGGCCGGGCACCATACAGCAAAACAGCTGTCAATGGAAATGGGTCTGCCTGGTACAGCTATTCCAGCTTTGTCGTAAATACTGCATAATCAAACGATTTTCGACCATCTGGGGTATTGGCAGTGAAGTTCAGCATCGAACAATTCCGGGCCTGGGAAAACAAGAAAGTGACATTGCTCGGTATGTCCGGGGTCGGTAAGACCTATCTCTCGACATTGCTGTGCGGCCATAACTGGTTTCATTATTCAGGTGATTACCGTATCGGTACCCGCTATCTGGATGAGCCGATTCTGGATATTATCAAGCAGCAGGCCATGCAGGTGCCTTTTTTACGTGATCTGCTGAGACGCGACTGGATCTATATCCGCAATAACATCAAAGTCGATGACCTGGGATCCGTGTTGAGTTTTGTCGGCCAGCTGGGTAATCCGGAGCGGGGTGGTGTCGCACTGGAAGATTTCGTACACCGCCAGGCGCAGTACCGGGAAGCCGAGATTGCCGCAATGCACGATGTATCTGAGTTTATCCGCAAGTCACAGGAGATTTACGGTTACCGGCATTTTGTCAATGACGTGGGTGGCAGTCTTTGCGAACTGGATGAGCCATCAGTGATCGATCTGCTGGTGACGCACACGCTGATTCTTTATATCCAGGTCACCGATAAGGAAGAGGAACAGAAGCTGATCGAAAGGGCGCAGAGTGATCCAAAGCCCTTGTACTATCGTCCGGATTTTCTCAAGCAACAACTCGAGATTTACCTGGAGGAAAACGCCTTAAGCTATGCGGCGGAAATGGATCCGGACGAATTCACGCGCTGGATATTTCCGCGATTGTTTCATTCACGCATTCCGCGTTACGAAGCGATTGCAGAACCGCATGGCTATACCGTGACATCGCGGGAAGTCTCCGAAGTTCGCGATGAAGCGGATTTTCTCCAACTGCTTGAAACCGTGATATCCCGCACCGCTTAGTCTGGAGTACCCGAATGCCGCTGGTCGCCCATAACAAATTACCGACATTCGAACGCCTGCGTGCTGAAGGCACCAGCGTATTACCGCCGGGTCGTGCATCACACCAGGATATTCGTGAGCTGCACGTTGGTTTGCTGAATATGATGCCGGATGCGGCCCTGGCGGCGACCGAACGACAGTTTTTCCGCCTGGTCGGCGAGAGTAACCCGATCGCGCAGTTTTATGTGCACCCTTTTACCCTGCCCGAGCTGGAGCGCGGGCCCGGGGCGCAGGCGCATATTGATGAATATTACGAACCGTTCGATAGGATTCGCGAGGAGGGGCTGGATGCCCTGATTGTCACCGGTGCGAATGTCGTCGGACCCGAGCTGGCCAGCCAGCCGTTCTGGGAACCGCTGATCGCTGTCATCGACTGGGCGATGGACAATGTGACATCGACCTTGTGTTCCTGTCTGGCTACGCACGCGATGTTGCAGTTCCGCCATGGTAAAAAGCGCGTTCTCCAGCCGCACAAGATCTGGGGTGTCTTTCCTCACCGCGTGCTCGACAAGTCACATCCACTGGTCAATGACGTGAATACGCGTTTCGATGTGCCGCATTCGCGCTGGAATGCAGTGACCCGCCAACAGTTCGAAGCAGCCGGTTTGCATGTGCTGGTGGAGAACGAGGATATCGGTGTGCATCTGGCAACCAGTGCTGACGGCTTGCGCGTGGTATTTTTTCAGGGTCACCCCGAGTACGATACCATTTCCCTGTTAAAGGAATACAAACGTGAAGTCATGCTGTATGCCATCAACAAGCGCGATGACTACCCTCCGTTTCCCGTCAACTATTTCCATACCCGCGAAAAGGCCCTGCTCAACGAATACCGTGGACGAATTGAAGCAGCGCTGGCTGACGGGTCTAAGCTGCCGGAATTTCCGGAACGGCTGATCGAAGCGCGACTCGACAACACCTGGCATGATACGGCCGAGGCCGTGGTCGGTAACTGGATGGGGCTGGTGTACCAGATAACCCACAGGGATCGCCGCCTTCCATTTATGCAGGGCATCAATCCGGACGATCCATTGGGCTTGTATGGAAGCTAGTACCATGCGCGAAATCATTCACCTGGAGACAAACAAGCGTGAGACACTGGTCGATATCACTGATCAGGTGCGGGCAGTGGTGGGACACAGTGGTATCCATGATGGTCTGGTATTCGTCTACGCCCAGGGCGCGACCGCGGCCATCATGATCCAGGAAAACTGGGATGAAAGCGTGCAGACCGATGTGGTGAATTTCCTTGCCAGGCTGATACCCAAAGGTGTCTGGTTGCACGATGCGCAGGATGGCAATGGCGACGCCCATCTCAAGTCGGGACTGGTCGGGCCGTCGGAAACCATTCCGCTGATCGACGGCCAACTGGGTCTTTCGACCTGGCAGAACATTTTCTTTTGCGAGTTCGACGGACCACGTACTGAAAGGCACATTGTTGTTACCGTGATTTCAGGTGCTTAGCGATGCGTCTATGCGACGGCTGCTATTTCCGGGAATGATTTGGTGTCCCGGGAGAATTCGTCAGACCGTTAATTCTGGGTTCCCGCCATGTTAGTGGTTTATACTGTTGATAGTTCGGCCGAGTGTAGCGGCGCCGCAGTCGCTCGACGGCCGGGGGGGAACTGTGCGCACTATTTGCAGGAAAAAGTATTTACCCATGAACCTGTCAGTGCCAAGACTGTCACTGGTAGTGCTGCTGTGGCTGCTATCCGGGTGCACGACGCAAGCGGTGCGCGATAACAATGCTGCAAACGCCGAAGCGGGTGGCGGTAACACGGAAAATGTGGTTGAAGCCGTTGCCGGGCCGACACCAGCCACACCGAACAGCCCCAATAAACCGCCAAACCAGCCGCAACACGACAAGCCGGCTGGTACGGAACCGGGCGCCAGCGCTTTCGCAATTGCAGCGGACAGCACAGCAGCGGCTTCCGCGACAAAGTCCGAGGCAATGGCGCGCGAACACCGCGTCGCGCTGATCATCGGCAATGGACAATATAGGTTCTCGCCGCTTCTGAATCCCGTCAACGATGCCCGCGCGATAAGCGAGGCCCTGCAGTCCATGGGCTTTCAGGTCACTCTGCTCGAAAATGCCACAATCAGGCAGATGTCCGATGCGGCGCGGGAATTCGGCGACACGCTGCAGAGGGGTGGCGTCGGGCTCTTTTTCTACGCCGGCCACGGGATGCAGATCAAGGGACGCAATTATCTGATTCCCGTCGGTGCCGATATCCAGCGCGAGGACGAGGTCGCATTCAATGCGTTCGACGCCGGGCGGTTGCTGGAAAAGATGGAGACGGCGCACAGCCGCGTCAACATTGTCATCCTTGATGCCTGCCGCAACAATCCGTTTGCACGCAGCTTCCGCTCGTCCAGCCAGGGCCTGGCGCAAATGGATGCTCCGATCGGTTCGTACCTGTCGTTTGCCACCGCGCCGGCCAAGGTCGCCAGCGACGGCAATGATGGCAACGGGCTTTTCACCCAGCATTTGCTCAAAGCGATGCGCACGCCCGGGCTCAAGATCGAGGAAGTGTTCAAGCGTGTGCGTGTCAAGGTGATGGCCGATTCCGATGGGCAACAAATCCCCTGGGACAATTCGTCGCTGACAGGCGATTTTTATTTCATTCAGCCCGACTCGGCCGGGGTTGAAAAACCCACGAAGATAGCCAAACCAGCGCTGCCTGCCGGCACGGTAGTCGAATCACCGGTAGAAATCTCCGGCAAGCAACCGGATGCGGAACCGGCAGCCGATTCCCCCGCCGCCAACAGGGTGGCAATGGTAGAGCCGGCTGGTCCCCGGCCCGGCCCGGCCCCCGCAGAAGCACAGGTGGCTATTCACCACACTGACATCATGCACCTTGACCGTGCGTCATTACCCCTGTCTTTCGGCCGGCAGTGGGTCCTGGACCGACGCCCCAACCCGGTGACGAAAGAAACCCAGTGCATACTGGCATCGGAGGCCGTGAATATCCCTGACGGTTACGACAGGAGCAATGTGCAGGTGCTGCTCACACTCGATTCGATCTATGTTACTGCCGATTCCAACATCGACCTCAGTTATCCGCAGACCGGCATCCGTATCGGTGCGGGCACCTTACGCCCCTTCGACAGACTCGCCGGTGAAACCGCAGCGATGGTGTCCGGTGATGATGTATCGGAGCTGTATGCCCGCATGACGAGCAGCCCGGACATGGTGGTCAGGCTGGGCTTCTGGCCGACCTGGCCGGTCACTGAAACGCGCGAAGCAAGCTATTCCCTGGAAGACTTCCGGACCGCCGTTATGGCACTGCGCGCCTGCAACCGGATGTAGCGCATACCATAGTCAATAACTCGAAGCCGGATGGGATAAAACCATGTCATTGAGACTTAAATTCAACCTGATTCTTGGCTTGGCATCCTTGCTGGGCATCCTGGTCTCGGGATTTTTAGCGCACCATTTTCTGCAACAGAATGCCCGTGAAGAAGTCCTCGACAGCGCACGTATCATGCTGGAAAGTGCCCGCGCTGTGCGCGGCTACACGGTAGCTGAAATTCGCCCACTGCTGGAGCTTCAGCAGAAACGCCAGTTCCTGCCGCAAACCGTCCCAGCCTATTCGGCACGCATTTACATCAACAAGCTTCAGAAACACTATCCCAATTATAGTTATAAGGAAGCCACACTGAACCCCACCAATCCGGTTGACCGGGCGGCGGGGTGGGAAGTGGATGTTGTCGACTGGTTCCGTAACA
>Ga0070727_10001015_pt1 | contig 31109 bp, 20 predicted proteins | sample tdAd472_FD_66722 | JGI IMG/M metagenome (GOLD analysis project Ga0070727, IMG submission 66722) | Marine sediment microbial communities from the Atlantic coast under amendment with organic carbon and nitrate - tdAd47.2 | ecosystem: Environmental > Aquatic > Marine > Coastal > Sediment | place... | reverse complement strand
CTGTGGTTCGAGTGGCGGCGCGGCAACACGGATTCCGGTGTCGACGTCTCAAGCGAGCCGCTCGACGATCTGCAAAGTGGCAGCCAGATCGCAGGACGGACATCCGGTCCGTCGATCGTGGAAAGTGAAGGAGTGGAAGTCCGTCCTGCGAGTCGATCACGACTCGGCGCAGCTCTCGTCGTCGGCGTCATCTATTCAATCGGCGTTCTGCTGGCCGTCGGGCCGTGGCTGGTGAAGAACGCGGTCGAGACCGGCAATCCGGTTTATCCGCTGTTAAACAGCATCTTTGACGGAGCTGACTGGACGCCAACGCTCGATGCGAACTGGAAGGCCGCGCACGGTCCGCCGCATCACCAGCCGTTCGATCTGCTCGTCAAGTTATTCGACGTGACACTGAAGAGCGACTGGCTGAGCCCGCTGTTTTACGGGTTGGCTCCGTTGACGCTGCTGGTTGCCCGGCAACGGAAGCTGATTGGCGGGCTGTGGCTGTATGTCGCGTTTCTGTTTCTGAGCTGGTGGGTGCTCACGCACCGGATCGACCGCTTCTGGATCCCGATGATCCCGGTTCTGTCGCTGCTGGCGGGCGTCGGTGTCTGGTGGACGACTCTGCGGGCATGGCGATACGTGGCGAGCGGCATCGTCGCGCTCTGTGTCCTCTTCAACCTCGGCTTCATTTCGACAGCCCTGTGCGGCCTCAACACCTGGCTCGGCGACTACGACGAAGTGCGACCGATTGCCGAATCGAGCGCCAGGACGATCGCGGCTCTCAATCAGCTGGACCTTCCCGCTGACGCGAAGGTGCTGTGCGTTGGCGAGGCTCAGGTTTTCGATGCCCGCTTCCCGCTCGTTTACAACACGGTCTTCGACATCTCGATTTTCGAGCAATGGTGCTCGGCAGCCGAGCCCGACACGCCGCCAGCGGACCAGCCGATGCGCTCGCCCGACGAAATCCGGAAGACACTCGCCGAGCATGGCATCACGCACGTTCTCGTCAACTGGGAAGAGATTCTTCGCTACCGAACCTCGTACCGGTACACCGACTTCGTTGCGCCGCAGCGTTTCGACTGGCTCGTCAGGCACGGCGTTCTGCAGCCCGGCCGACTTCTGACCGGCGTGCGATCCTTCCAGTCATTCGGCGACAGCCTGCAACCCGAGAACGGTCAGCAGCAGCAGATTCTCACCTGGGGACCGGAGCTGATCGTTGAACATGACGGCGACCGGTTTGTGATTCTCTCGCAGCTCTTTCCTGTTACCGAAGCCGGCTCTGCTACTGCGGCGAGACTCCCTTGAGAAAGGTCAGCAGGTCAGCCATCTGCTCGACCGTGACTTCTTTCTCGACGCCTTCGGGCATCAGCGATTTTGACGTGCTGCGGAGTTCGTCGATGTCGGCACGCGGAACGACCTGCTCCTTGTTCTCTGCCTGCCGGAGGACGACCACCTCCGCCGACTCGGAAACCATCAACCCGTTGAAGACGCGACCGTCGACAGTGATGAGTGCGTAGTCGGTGAAGCGTGGCTCGACCTTGCTGTTCGGATCCAGAATGTCGAACAGCAGCGCTTCGAACGATCGGTTGCGGACATCGCTGATGTCGGGACCGACCTGATGTCCCTGGCCGTTGATGCGGTGGCACTTCGAGCAGACTCGTTTGAAGACGGCTTCTCCGCGAGTAATGTCCCCTTTGAGTTTCAGCGCGGCTTTGTAGGTTTCGGCGACCTCGCGGCGGTTTTCCGAAACAGCTCCGCCGAACAGGTTCGCCGCAAGCTCGCGAATCTGCTCATTCGAGTGCTTCATCAGGCGGACCCGCTGATCGATCCCGACGATGGCCGGATTGACGGAGCCGTCGCGCATCGCGTTCAACGTCGCCAGTGTGGAATCGACGCGCCGCAGCAACAGAGCGAGGCCGGTCGAGCGAACATCCGGGCCAAGTGACGGCCACTGGTCGAGCACGATGTCAGCGGCCGCGGCTCCCCCCGAACGCTGCAGTGAATTCATCGCCGCCTGCTGAACGGTTCCGGGCTGGTCTGACGCGAGCAGCTTGCGAAACGTCGTCTCAGTTTCCGCAAACGACTGATAACCGAGCAACTCGATGGCCGCCGTGCGGGCACCGGGTCCCACAGCACGGTTCAGCGCGGTCGTCGCTACCTGATCGAGCACGCTGCGAATGCCGGCAACGGAGTCGGCAAGTTGCTGCGGCGGATTGTTGAGCACCGACGCCAGGCTGACTCGCCCGAGAGAACCACGATGCCGCGGCAGACCCGTTGCCAGTCCGGTGACGATCGCGCTGTGCCAGGCAGCTTCCGACGAGTTGCCTCCGGTCGCGGTCGAACTGTCAGAGAACAGCGCGAGGACCTGCTTGAGTTCCTCGATATCGCCGCGCGCTCCAGCGACGGTTGCCAGATCGCGAATGAGGTTCAGTGGCAGGTCGTTCGGTCGCGTTTCGCTGTCGAGCTGCGACAGCAGTCCGACGAGGACTTTTCCGGATCGGTCACGCACGGACGTAAGGATGGCCGTCGCGATTGCGGAGTCGCCTCCGTCTCTGCGTGCGACCTCGATGAGCGCCTCCGTGGCCTCAGAGCTGTCGGATTCCCCCAGCGCGGTGGCGACCGCAAAGCGAACTCGCGGACTCTTGTGACTGGCCAGCCGGCACACCGCGCTGGTAATCGCTGGCGAACGCGCCAGTCGGGACGCGGCAATCTGAATCGCGTGGAAGTTGACCTCGGGTGAGACGTCGCCCAGCCCGTCCAGAATTCCGCTCGGTTCATCACCGCCAGACAGATCCTCGTCGCGCAACGCCCCAAGACCTTCCAGGGTGTGCAACGCGTGGAGACGTGTGATCCAGCGCTGATGGACACGCAGCATTGTTCGCAGTTGTGGTACATGACCGGTTAACTGCCGTTCGACCAGCAGCCGCTGGCCAAGCTGCCGCCGCCACCCGTTTGTATCTTCAAGAAGTCCAACGAGGTCTGCCGTTGATTCGGGGGGACGATACTTCTTCGGCGGGCCACCTGCCGGATACATCTTCCAGATCCGACCGCGGTCTTCGCCGGCTCGCCAGTCGAGTTTTGCAGCGATCTCTGGCGGCAGGAATTTCGGGTGTTCGACCCAGAGCCGGTACATGTCGGCGAGGTAGAGCGCTCCGTCCGGGCCGGTCGCGAGACTCGCTGGCCGGAACCAGGTGTCGCTGGATGCCAGAAAGTCGGCCTTCTCACGGGCTCGCGTTGCCTGCAGGCGGGCACCTTCGGGACGGACGATTGATCGTGTCACCAGGTGGCCGATTGGTTCGCAGACGAAAACGCTGTGATCGAAATCGCTGCCGAACAGATCGCCGTGATACGCGGTGACGCCGCAGGCCGACGTGTGCGTGCCGGCATGGGACAGGTAATTGCTCTTCATCTCGACAAGCGGATAAACGCGAGTGTCGCCGCCGGATGGGCCAACGTCGTACTTCGGGTCGGGAATCACAGCGAACGGGTTCCGCTGCACAACATCCAGCGGAAGCAACGATGTCATGATCGGATTGCGGTTCGTGCAGAAAAAGCGGTTGCCGAAGTTGTCGATCGTGTTGCCGAACTGGCCAAGTCCCGCGGCCGGACCGAACTCGCGCGTCAGCGGATTGAAGCGAAACTCGCTGCGTGGCATCTGAACTTCCTCGCCGGGTCGCTGTGGCGAGGTGATTTTTCCGGGGCCGTAATTGCAGTAGATCCAGTTGTCGAATCCCCAACGCGGGTTGCCGATCTGCATCTGCGGATGCGCTGGGAGAAAGCCGTCGTAGAGAATGGTCCGCTCATCGGCCTTGAGGTCGTTGTCGGTATCCTTGAGGAAGAGCAGCTGCGTTTGAGCGCCGACGAGAATGCCGTCGTTCCAGGGCAGCAGGCTGTGCGCGAACGTCAGCTTGTCGGCGAAGACGTGTCGTGTGTCGGCGCGGCCATCGTTGTCCGTGTCGAGCAGCACGACGACGCGCGAAAGTGGATCGCCGCCGTCCTCGGGGCCGATCGGATAATCGCCGTACTCAACGACGAACGCCCGTCCGAGTTCGTCGAACGCGATCGCGACGGGATCCATGACAAGCGGTTCGGCGGCGAAGAGTTCGATCTGAACGCCGGGCTCGACTTCAAACGCCTGACGGGATTCCTCGGGAGACTTCGGCGGTTGTGTTTTCGCGTCAACCCAGTGCCGCCCGCCACGAGTCGCTTCGATCGAACGCAGCGCGTCGGGGCGAGTGTCTTCCTGAGCAGACACCGACGAAACCGACAGAAAAAGTAACGCCAGCAGAACAGCGATTACGCGCTTCATGAATGCCTCATCTCTGAAGAAGGCCCGGAGCGTCCGTTCGACAAACCCGGCGTCGTTCCTGGCGCGGCTCGTTTATGGAGCCACTTGCTTGAGCAGCCGCAGCTGGGTTGCGCGGATCTCTGGTTCCGCGTCGACAGCGAGGTAACTCGAACGGGCTCGCCACGTTTCATAACCGCCGAGCGCGTAATGTTCGGGCGTCGGCAGGTAGCCGTTGTAACCATTGGCCAGTTCGATCGTGAAAGACTGCTTGAACGGCGTCTGTTCTTTGATGGCCAGACCGGTTTCGACAAACGTTTCACAGGGACTGCTGACGATGCCCAGGTCGCCAATTCGAATGGCCTGCAGACGCACGTCGACCGTCGCCGGGTACTCGGCGAGCAGGACGGACTCCCGCGCGTAAACGTGGCGGCGGTCGCGGTAAGGGCCGGGACCGGCTTCGTCGAGCAGCTTTCTGGCGTGGGCGAGTTCCTCGGCATTCGGGCGGCGGACGCCGAGTTCAACTTCCGTGTCGACCGACTTCAACGGCACCCAGTCGTGATGTTCGATCTTCTGCCAGGCGCGGAAGGTGGCGTCGGCGACGCTCGTTGCCACAACCTGAATCTGTTCGAACGGCGCCCGCTTCGGCGAAGTCTTTGCGGCAAAGTTGATGTTGTTGATGTTGCCGCTGGTGCCGTTCGACATGATGCCGACAAATGCCGGTTTGACGTTCGTCGCGTTCAGCCGCTGGGCGATGCGCTGCGCGAACTCGCCGAAGTAGTCCGCCGAGAGCAGCCCGCCGGGAACTCCGCCCACATAGTGCAGCGAGTAGTTGGCCAGCAGGGAAATTGGCCGACCGTCGCGGGCAATGACGGACAGAAAACCAATCTCGGGATCAATCGGGCCGGACGGCTTGTCGAGCAGGTCGCTGCCCCGCGGCGGGTTCATCCTCACTCGGTCCTTGCCCGTATCGAGCGGATCGACGAGGTCGTAGCCCGGCTTCATATACCAGCGGCGGTTGAAAACCTGTGACGGGTCGCTGGCCGCACCCCAGCCAATCTTTGCCGGTTCCCGTTGGGCATGTGCCTGGGCGATGCCGGCGGCGATTCGGTCCGCCAGAAAGCTGCGGTACTCGATCTCGGGTTCGCTTTGAAAGACGCCCGTGACCGTCACGGCGGTATGCGTGTGCGTTGCCGAGCAGAGAATGTTTGAGGCCGGAATCCCCGTCGCCTGCTCGGCCTTTTCGCGGGCCGCGTCGAAGATCTCGCGCGGAATCATGCAGCTGTCGCAAACGACGATGGCCAGCTGAGTGGCTCCATCGTCAAGCACGAGGCAGCGCGCGTGCAGCGGGTCGTGTGCTCCGTCAACCTTGCGGTCGACCATGCTTCCGTTCGAGGAAACCGGAAAACTGGCTGGCGTGATATCAATTGCGAACGCGCCGGCCTTGAACACTCGATCGGTCTCCGCCGAGCAGGCCGCGGCGCAGCCCGAGAGCAGAACAGCGACGGCCAGCGCCAATCGAGCAGTGACGGTTGCCGTGATCGGCGAAAGTCGAACGTTCATCATCAGTGACCTCTCTGTCGGGGTGTGGTCCGCCCGTGCGATGACAGGCCGCCCGTACGATTACAGGAACATGGCCTGAACGCGGATCAGGTCGCGGCTGATCTGAGCCTGCAGTTCGCGAACATGACCGCGGTCGCCGGCTTCGCAGCGTTCAATGCGGGCGTGCAGCGTTTCCCATCGCGCGACCACCGACTCGGCCAGCCGCTGCAGGTCGGCATCCGACGCATTCTGCAGCGTGGCGACGTGCAGGTTTCGAGCGTCGGACTGAACCTGACGTCCGAGTTCGACGATCTCCTGGCGGTCCTTGTCGAACCGTCGGTCACCTCGCAGCCAGCGATCGAGATCTTCCGTCAGGTGTTCGGCATCGTGTTCGAGCGTTGCGGCACGGTCACGCAGCGCGTTGCGGTCAAAGCCGCCGGGGATCCGCAGCGGTTCGCGGAGCGCGATCAGACGCTGTTCGATTTCGGAAATCGACTGCTGAATCGGTGGGTGATCGAGCGTCCGGAACAGCCTTGAGAACGAGACCCAGGCATCCGGCAGATAGCCGTAAGCGTCGACCAGTTCGTCCTCAGATTCATCCCGGCGGACACAATCGGCGAAGTGCTGGCAGCAGCCGTAAAAGTCCGAGGCCGCCGATGGAACGTCCTGGGCTTTGGGCAGCTGGATCAGCACGTTGAGATTCACGGCGGCATAGATCCGATCGACCTCCGCCAGAATCCCGTTCGTCAACTGGCCAAGCAGCTGACGGTCGATGCCGCGCGGCAGCCACAGCAGTTCGTGAATGTTCTGATCGACTTCCTGAATGCTCAGCACATTCCGCTCGACAAACCGGCTTTGAATTCCACAAACGGTTCGGGCCAGCGGCCCCCACAGGCTCACGAAGTTCTGATAGGAAGCCACAAGGTTCTGATACGGAGCCTGCTGGGCAACCTGTTCCGCGAAGGCTCCCGCGACCTGCTGAGCCCGGCTGGCCGCATGCACGATTTCGTTGCGGCGAGGTGAACGGCGCAGTTCGAGTTCGAGGTCGTCGACGAGGGCGCGCGTGTAGAACGTCAACGAATCGGCCTGGCGTTGCAGCGAGCGGAGGTCGACCTGCGGCTGAAGCTGATACAGCTCGCAGAGTTTTGCCGAGAGCTGGTCGAGGTTCTCGACCGAAGAACGGCATTGCTGTGAGACGCCGCGCGTCTGTTTCAAACGCCAGGAAAGCACTCGCCAGTTGCTGTCGAGCTGGGCGACCGAATCTCGGATCTGAGACGGGTGCGACATATGCCGTGCTCGATGAAACACCGAATCCGTCGCGGCATGAAACGTCAGAACGTCGCCGATCAGCGGTCGCAGACCGGGGCTGCTGTTGACATTCTGCTGGGCCGTGAGCGACAGCCGCTCCGCTTCTTCGCGGTATCCGTTCAGAACGTCGACGACGATCTGAACTTCGCGGCTGGCTCGCGGAGGCGGCGGAGCCGGTCGTCCGCGACCACGATCCGGACGTTGCGAATCGATGAGCAACTGCAGAACCCCGCTCACAATTCGCTGGGTTTTCTCGTCGGCTCGCACAGTGCCCGACGGGAATGACAGCATGCCGATGACGGTTGCCACCAACAGCAGGAGAGTCTGCGATCGCCCAAACGGGACTGGTGGGAGATCGGGCCTGTGGATGGCAACGCGAGAATCTGACATCGAACGGCATCCTTGAAGAGGAAGAGGGTGCGGATGGCTCGCCGCGGTCGACAGCTCCTGCACATTGATTATTCCCGGACGCGGATCATTCCCTGACGCGTTCGCCGCAGCTCGGCAAGATCGTCGACCTCCGTGGAGCGGTTTGCAAGGCTGCGGGAAACCTCGAATCCTGGCCTCCGAACGAATAGTCTCCCGCGCAACTCGCGCGACGAATTCAAGAAAAGATCAGGAACCCGGTGCAGCCGTACTCTGCAGGAAACAGCGACACGATTGCCGCCATCAGCTCGGCTGTTGGACCGGCGTGCCGAGGCATCGTGCGCGTCAGTGGACGAGACGTCGTGCCGATGCTCAGAAAAGTGCTCACGAAGTCCGAACTGGACACGCAACGGGCGCGGCGTTTCGGTGCGGCGATCGATCTGCAATCTGGCGCTGAGCTACCGGTGAGTGTGAATCTCTGGCCGAACGCTCGCAGTTTTACGGGCGAGCCAATGGCGGAGCTGCATCTGCCTGGCAGTCCGCCGCTGATCGATGCGGTCCTGCGACTGGTCTTTGAAGCGGGCGTTCGTCCCGCACGGCGCGGCGAGTTCACGCTGCGAGCCTTTCTCGCCGGAAAGCTCGACCTCGCTCAGGCGGAGGCAGTGCTGGGAGTCATCGACGCCACAGATTCGGACGAATTGTCGACCGCACTGCGTCAGCTGGCGGGAGGCCTGTCCTCGCGCATCTCGTCCGTGCGTGACGACCTGTTGAACCTGCTGGCCGATCTGGAAGCAGGGCTCGACTTCGTTGAGGACGACATCGAGTTCGTCTCAGCCGAGGAGACGGTTGCGAGGCTCAGCTCGGCCGCCGGGATCATTGCGGAAATTGAGCGGACGGCCTCGGACCGCATGCAGGCGCGGGCTCATGCTCGCGTCGTTCTGGCCGGTCTGCCGAACGCTGGAAAAAGCACCCTGTTCAACGCATTGCTGGAGCGGGAGGCTGCCATCGTCTCCGACCAGTCCGGAACAACGCGCGACTACCTGTCCGCAACTGTCCGTTTGGGCAGTCTGAACATCGAGCTGATCGACACCGCGGGCTGGGAATTCGAGCAGGCCGGCATCGAATCGGTCGCTCAGCATTTTCGCGACGAGCAGATTCAGGAGGCCGAGATCGTTGTCTGGTGCTCGGCAGCGACATTGGCGGGCGAACTTTCCGCCATCGACCGCAAACTGTGCCAACGACTTCCGGCACCGTCGCGCGTCATCCTCGTGCAGACTCAAAGCGATCGATTGACCCGTTCTGACGGAACACAGAACGCAACGCCGACGGAGTCGACCGTCGATCCGGCGACCATCAGTTCGTCACCGGTAAGACTCGCGGTTTCAGCTGTCACACGCGATGGCCTTTCGGAGCTGCAGCAGCAGATTCTCACTCGGCTGGCGACGGACACGAGTGGAACTGGCGAGCTGCTCGGTTCGACCGCCGCGCGCAGCCGATCGGCGCTGCGGCGTGCGATCGCGAGTCTCCAGGCGGGCGGGGAAGCGGCTCGCGTTTTTGCGGGCGACGAACTGGTGGCTGTCGAAGTTCGCGAGGCCATTGCCTCCCTTGGAGAAGTTGTCGGAGCTGTCTACACGGACGACCTGCTCGATCGAATCTTCAGCCGTTTCTGCATTGGCAAGTAAGCGGTTTGCCAGCCCGCTTTGGATGATGCATCGTTCAGTGCTTGCGACAGAATTTGCACGATCTCTATTCTGTCGCCCGTTGTTCCTTCATCAGCTTGGTTCGCCCCGACGTTTATGCCGGGGTTCCAGTGCCAGTCAGCACAAGAGTTCGACCGCCAGCCCGCCGCCCACGGGCTGGCGGTCGAACTCAACCATTTTGATTGCCGTCAGAACCCCATGCTGAAGCACGGGGCGAATGAATCACAATTCCGAATCGGGAAGTCGTTGCCGATACGTTCCTGAGCACCCATGTTGTTCTCCCTGAGCGAGCCCGTTTCGTACAGACTTATGCCCTATGCCGAGCAGCCCTGATCAATCCTCCGCCTCCGGGAATTCAGGAGACGCCGCCTATCTGATCCTGCGGTCTCAAGTGAAGACCCTCAGTGTGTCGCGTCTCGTTGCGGAGCAGATTACGACGATCGGTCGCGCTCCGACCAACCAGATTGTCATCCCGGACGACATCTGCAGCCGGAATCACTGTGAGGTGTTTGTCACCGGAGGCCGCTGGGTCGTCCGCGATCTCGACAGCCGTAACGGAACGTTGCTCGGCGGTCGGCCCGTCCTCAACGATGAACCGCTTGAGGACGGCGACGAGATTCAGATTGGCGACTTTTATCTTGTGTTCTCACACGATGAAGCGGGACCGCTGGGCAAGGAGACCCAGATTCGACTGGAGATCAGCACCGACACCTACCAGCCGGCGGCAACGGAATCGTCCAGTGAGCCCGAGATTCTGCTGCGTCGCGGCGTGACTTCTTACCACTCGACTGGCGGTTCAGAAGTCGACGATGCCTCGCAGCGCAGCAAAGGACTGGCTCGGCTGTTTCGGCTCGCGCTGGATATGGGAGCAGCGTCGGCCGAACCCGAACTCTCTGATCTCGTTCTTGACGCGCTGTTCGAATCGGTACGTGTCGACATTGGAGCGATTCTCCTGCTGCCTCACGCCTCTGGACAGCCGGATCTTTCCGGGCCGCTTCGCGTCGCTGCTTATCGGTCGTCGGGCAACGAAAGTTACGAGCAGGTTTCGTCAGCGGTCTCGCGGCTCGTGCTGCAGTCACGGGACGGGATACTGGCCCGGGACATCAAAGACGATGACCGCCTGACCGATCGCGCGAGCCTCAATCAGATGCAGGCTCGCAGTGTGATCTGCGTGCCGATTCGAACGCCGGATTCGATCTATGGCGTCATCCACCTTTACACCACTCACGGCGGGAGACGGCTGGGCGTCGAAGCGCTCGAATACTCGCTGGCCGTGGCCGACCAGTACGCGATCGCGCTCGAAAACCTGACGCAACGCACGCGGCTGCAGGACGGCCTGGCGCAGGCTCGCGGCGAAGCTCAAACGCTTCGGGATCAGCTCGAGATTGAAACGGACATCGTCGGCGACAGTCAGGCAGTCCGCGAATTGAAGACGCAGATCGCTCGCGCGGCTCCGACTGACGCGACCGTTCTCATTCGTGGCGAAAGCGGCGTTGGCAAGGAACTGGTCGCTCGGTCCATTCACTTCAACAGTGACCGGCGCAGCGGACCATTCGTCTGTCTGAACTGCGCCGCTCTGTCAGAGACGCTGCTGGAAAGTGAACTCTTCGGACACGAAAAGGGATCGTTCACCGGCGCGACCGGACGCAAACTCGGCAAGTTCGAACAGGCCAACGGCGGGACTCTGTTCCTTGATGAGATTGGCGAAATGAGCCCGTCGATTCAGGCGAAGTTCCTCCGCGTGCTCGAAGGGCACTCGTTTGAACGGGTCGGCGGAGGCACAGAGATTCGCGTGGATGTCCGCGTTGTCGCCGCCACCAATCGCGACCTGGAAAAGGCGATTGAGGAGAACCGTTTCCGGAAGGATCTCTTCTTCCGGCTGTTCGTCGTCGAGATTTCCGTCCCCCCGCTGCGGGCACACGCTTCAGACATCCCGATGCTGGCCGACTTCTTCCTGAGGAAGTTCGCGACGCGCTGCAGCAACCCCGTGAAGGGATTGTCAAAAGCGGCCCTCGACAAGCTCTGTGAATATGACTGGCCGGGTAACGTCCGCGAGTTGCAGAACACCATCGAACGAGCCGTCATTCTCGCCCGCAGCCAGTTGGTCGACGCGGACGAGATTCAGCTGTCCTCGCTGGCAGGCCAGATCGACCTGCCGGACCGGATGTCGCCGTCGTCAGAAAGTGATGTCGACTCCGACGTCCGCGAAATTTCGCTCTCCGAACTTGAGAAAGAACACATCCTGTCGATGCTGGAACGCACGGGCTGGAACAAGTCGATGACGTCGCAGATTCTCGGGATTGAACGTTCGACATTGGATCGAAAGCTCAAACGATACAACGTCTCTCGCCCGCCCAGGGGAGCCCGCAAGGACAGCTCGTCGCATTGAAGACAACAAATCCGTGAGCGTGCCAGTACGGGGTCGTTGAGGAAGTTCGAGACTGCTGATTTAAGGAATCAAACGGGAAGTGAGAGGGGCGGCAGAAAATGGGATGACTGTCATGAATCAGCGAAGCTGCTTTCGAGAGAAAGTTGAATTTCTTGTTGACTTCGTAAAGTTTTGACCTGAGAATCCGCCCTCTTCCTGCCGAATGACTCTTTTGATATCCCACCTGAGTCACGTTTCCGAACTTTCAGATTGATTCGCTTACGGCCTGCTGGTCACCGTTTTTTGATTGCACGCATTGCTGTTGAGTGGCGGCTCCCCTGATACCGGCCCGCACTCCGCACGGCTTCAAGACGGTAAGCGTACGCAACGGCTTGTTCGTTGTGTCAGAAAGATTGTTCGGGTCTGTCAAGGGTCGCTCTGACAAGAATGGCAGAGCGAATGTAATTCTTCAGGGACGGCAGCTCTCCACGAGCTGTGAAGAATCCAGTTCACCCCCTCGGAAGAAGTGGAGCAAGACCGGTATGTCGTACTCAGATGCTGAGCTTGGCATGGATGATTTCGATGGCGACATGATCAGCTCGGTTGAAGCCTACCCAGAGATCGATTTCGAAGCACTTGGTATCAAGCCCGACGATGCGACGGCTGCCAAGCCAGGTTCGGAAGAGAAAGTCGTGATGCTCGCCGCTCGGTACGCCGCCGGCCTGCCCCTGTGGCACGACGAAGATTGCGTCGACCACGGTCCAGACGATCTCGACTAAGCTGCAACTGACGGAAGTCTGAGAAAAGGTGTCCAGGGATTTGCTTCCCTCGACACCTTTTTCTTTTGCGCGGATCTCCAGCCTGACCACAGCTGGCCAGCCTGGGAATGCGTCGGAAACAACTGCCCGAAATTAGCCGGCCCGAGTTCGCGTCAATGCTTGAAGACGAACTCCGGCGTGTTGAGCATTGCCCACAACAGATCCTGCACAGCTTTGCGGCGGGAGTCCTTCTGTTCGGCGACAAAGCTGCCGGCGGCAGATCGTTCTTCCTGAGTGGGAAAGCGGGCGTAGACCGCCAGGTAGAGTTCTTCGATGACGTCTGCATCATTCCTGTCGGCGGATGCCAGGGTTGCGGCCAGACCCTTGTCGCTCGTGACCTTGTCATAGAGCTTCTGCGAGTTCATCAGGTGCAACGCCTGAACAACGGTCGTGTCCGGGAAGCGCTCGCACGGCGGATCCTGATTGGGATCAGGACGACCGAACGCGTCCAGAAACAACGAGCCGATGCGGTGCGACCAGAGTTGCCGGGCCGTTGAGCCGGGAGGCATCGCTTCGAAGCTTTCATCAATGCCGGTGATCTGGCAGACCGAGTCGAGCAGCACTTCAGCACGCAGGCGTTCGCGATAGAACCGCGAGTAATTCCGACTGTCAACGACGTTCGTATCGCTGGGCAGCGAACTGAGACCGTAAACGTACGAATTCGCAATCCGGCGAATCAGGTGCTTGAGATCGTAATCATGGTCCCGCAGGTCGACGGCCAGAGCCTCCAGCAGTTCGGGATTTGTCGGCGGGTTGGAAGCTCGCAGATCATCGACGGGTTCGACGAGGCCGCGGCTCATCATGTCCTTCCAGATCCGATTGGCGATTACCTGCCGAAAGAACGGGTTGTCATCTGACGTGATCCACGCTGCCAGACTCTCACGCGGGTCGTCGTTTTCGCCGATCTCAGGAGCAGCTCCGAACAGCGGAGTCGGCGCCATTTCCTCGCCGGTCAGCGGGTGTGTCACCGCACGACGTTTGCCGACATAGAGGTACTCTTCCGAGCCGGAAATCGGTGGTGAGACGCCGCGTCCCTTCCGTCCCAGGCGATCAAAATAGGCAGCCAGACCATAAAAGTGGCTTTGCCCCCAGGCTTCATTGGGATGCTGGTGACACTTTGCACATTCGAGCCGAACGCCGAGGAACAACTGACTGACGATTGTTGTCAACTCGTCCGGGGTCCGACGGTCGCGAAAGAGCACAACGGCTCCATTCCGGAACGTGCTGCCGCGAGCGGTCAGCAGTTCGGTTACGAACTGGTCGTACGGCTTGTTCTCGCGGAACGCCTGCCGAATCCAGTTGTCGAAACTGAGCGTCGACTTGATGCCGGCACGATACGGATTGGGTCGCAGCAGGTCGGCCCATTTGTTGGCCCAGTGGTCGGCATATTCGGGGCTTTCCAGAAGCTGATCGACGAGCCTCGACCGCCGGGCTGGCGATTCGTCCTGTAGAAACGCGCGAGCTTCGCTGGTTGCAGGCACCCGCCCAATAATGTCGACGTAAGCACGCCGCAGAAACACATGGTCCGGAGCCTGATCGGAAGGCGTCAGTCGCAGTCGCTGGAGTTTCTTCCAGACCAGATCATCAATGAAGTTGTTACGCGGCAGGTTCGTGTAGACGGCTGGTGGCACGTCTTCGGCCAGCGGAACAGAGATCGTCGCGACAGCGATCTTCCCCATGTAGCGGGCCATGATCGCCGCCTCGCCCGTCACATTGGTTGTTTCGACGAGACCATCTTCGTTGACGTTCGCAATGGCAGCCTCGTTCGACTGGTAGGCCGTCAGCGGCGTCACGTCGCGGGTCGAACCGTCAGAGTAGTGCGCAGTGACAATGAGCTGCTGTTGCGATTCGAAGTTCAGAATGCGGTCCGACGGCTCAATCGTCACGTTAACCAGCTGCGGAGCATTCTCCGCATGACGAGGCATTCCGTCCTGAATCCAGCGCAACAGCGTCCGGTAGGCGGCATCGCCCTCGCGCATTCGCAGCCCGCCCCCGTGCGGCGCCTTACCGATCGGCTTGAGCAGCAGCAGGCTGCGTTCCGGCGATGTCTGAAAGATACGCCGCCCCCGGCTCTCACGCGACAACGCTCCGAAATCGAAGTCAGGATCAAACCCGAACAGCGACAGCTTGAAGCCGCCCTGCCCGCGAGCTTTCCCGTGGCACGGCCCCGAGTTGCAGCCGCCGTCCGTGAGAATCGGAATGATGTCGTTCTCGAAGTCGAGCGACGGTTTCTGACCAGCATCCGCAACGGTCACAGGAACGATGGTTTCACCGTGCTTCGATCGGATACGAATTTCGGTCTCACCATTTCCAACCGGCGTGATCACCCCGTGCGAGTCGACCACCGCAATCTTCGCGTTGACGGACTCGAAATTCGCATCGCGCGTCAGGTCAATGTTTCGGCCGGCGACCTGTGTTCCGATCACAAGCTGCTGCCAGGATTCCGCTCCCCGTAACTGCACGGTCGCCGGCAGAGCGTCAATGGCTCCCTGGCAATCCTGCGTCACCAATTGAACGAGCAGAGCAAGCAGGGCTGAAAAGCAGGTACGCATCATGGGTCACTCAAACTGATTGTCGGGTGCGTCGTGGAGCACGTCTCGATCTGACAAACTGTTACTGCAGAAAGTGCGCTGCTGCGCACACCGTCCTGACAGACTCGTTCCTCTCGTGATCGCCGCAGCAGACTGACAAAGACGATACCCGCAAACCATGATCGAGGCCACGCGGCGCCTCATCGACGACCGTCAGTACGTCGGTGGGGATTCGACAGAACGGTCATGGCCCGTTACCGTCCCGCGTCCTGAAACCCGTCCAGGATCCTCGTTTTTCCGTGGCCTGTGGAGCTGTTTGATGTCTGCCTTGCTGATGCGTCTGACTGTCTGCCTGATGTTCGCCGGGCTGGTTGCCGGTTGTGTTCCGACGCCTGCTGACAGCCCTCCAGTTGAGACCGTCTCACGACCGCCCGCTGAAGCGGATCCGGCTCAGGCTGAACCAGGCCCTTCCGACGCCGACGCGCCGGAAGAGTTCACGACGACCGAGTCCGGATTGAAGTACCGCATTCTGAGAAAGTCCGACGGTCGTAAACCGAAAGCCACAGACAAGGTGCTGTGCCACTACAAAGGCTGGCTGGACGACGGCACGGTCTTCGACAGTTCGTACGACAAAGGCACGCCCGCCGACTTCGGGCTCAATCAGGTGATCAAGGGCTGGACCGAAGGTCTGCAGCTGATTGGCGAAGGCGGCAAGATCGAACTGGAGATCCCCGGCGAACTTGGATACGGCCCGCAGGGAATGCCGCCCGCCGGAATCGGCCCGAACGCCACGCTGCACTTCATCGTCGAGCTGAAGCAGATTCTCTAAAGCAGGCCGTCGAAAACAGGTTCCTGATTTGGGGACCGGGTCTGCGGCCGGATTGCGTCGTTGAGCTTCGGGAGATGCCTGTCCCGGACAAGGCGGTCGGAGTTGTGGTCCGCGATGACGCTCAGAATCGCGTCTTCGACCTGCGAACGAATTCGAGGACTGCGGGCGAGCCCCTTGTCTGGCAAAGCCGACCGACCACGGGATCGCACTCCAGCCTCAGGTCAGCACGTCCCTACGAGTGTGCCAGGGATCGTTCTCAAACAGCTCGTCGATCCAACGCACGCTCGATGCGCGAACTTCTCCGCCCCAACGATGCCGACGTGTGAACAGTCCGAGCACCCATCCGCAGAGCCGAAAAGAGCAGCATCAGGCTCGTTGGGAAAACTCGCCTTAGCAGCTTCCTCCCCCTTGCTTTTCCGCGTGCTGGCAAGAAAGGGAAATCGGACACCGTTGCGGGTCACATTGGGAAGTTCAGGCTCTCCGTCGACGAAGTCGTAATGCGATGCCGAATCGAGCCCCAAATCCGCAGAAGACCCTACGAAAAAAGCCTCGCTGCCAGTGTGTGGCAACGAGGCTTTTAAGCGACCCCGACGGGACTTGAACCCGCAACCTCCGGATCGACAGTCCGGCGCTCTAACCAATTGAGCTACAGGGCCTTACGGCTCTTGCGAGGCCAGTTCTGGCGCTCGCGAGGGGCGGCAGTTTAATTTCTGCTCAAGAGACGTCAATAGAGTCGGCTGCCGGTGTCCGAATCGTTAGCTCATTTTCTGCGGGCCTGCCGAGTCGTCACGATTTCTCGTCAATACCCGCAGCGGCGTCCATCAATCGAGACAGTGTTCCGAAGTCCTCTCTGGCGATCTCACGGCGGCCGACCGTCGTACTGCCGACGGCGCTATGAATTACGGTGAATGCCATCTGCGGCGGTGTCTCCTGGCACGAGCAGGAGAGGAGCTGCAGCGTCACTTTGTCGCCAGCCGGGTCGGTCACTTCCGGAACTCGTTCCAGGAGAGGCTCGGGCAGCGGCCGCTGAAATCGATGAGACCGGGAAACCGTCAGAAAATCGTCGCAACGTCCGCAGAAGGGCCGAATTGCCAGCTGACGGGTGACAAATGCCGCGGCGACACCGGCGAGCACGACTTCGAGACCCCACAACGCGGCGGGCAGCGGCTCCGTCAGGCCAAGGCTGGCAACTCGATAGGAAAGGTAGCCGTTGAAGCTGCGGCGGCGTTTCACTTCGTCGAGGGCTCGGGCGGCGGAATCGCGAAACTCGGCCAGAGCTGCCTGTGATTCCGCGTCGGTTGGAGCGTTCTCTTCAGCTGCCTGCAACATGTTGGCCATGAGTGCCTGGGCAGCGCTGGGTTTCTCGGCGGCCTGCAGTTCTCGCGAATACGCCTGCCAGTGGAGCAGCGTGGCCACGATGCAGCCCGTCGCTCCGGACAGCAGGGCTCCCAGGATGGCGACTCGCCGAGACGGCATTCGCAAGGTGATGGCCAGACGAGCGGCCAGCCAGCCGACGGCTGCACCGAGCCCGATGGCGAACAGGCCGATCAGCCGCAGCCGCGGAGGAGCAATCGACGCGACAAGGCCGCCGACCGCTCCCGTGGCAAGGACGGCGGCGAACCAGCAGGCGGTGCGGAGAGGTCGGGACACGATGGTCAGTCTTCCGGCGGTCAGAAAAAACGGCGCGTCAACGATTCGGTCGAGGATTAATCAGCGAAGACCGATCGCTCTGTCGCGAAGCGAAACTGCGACAGGTTAGAGTGCCACCTCAGGCCGTGCGACCTGACGCGGCCTTTCACGTATTCAACGCTCTCCTCCGATCTCGACGTGCCTCGGATCTGCGAATCGATCTGCCTGCTCTGCCTCGACCCACCTCGCAAATGAACCAGCCGTCATCACAACCCGCTCCCGCAACGTCCGGACCGTCGCGAGTTCGCATGCCGGACTGGGGCTTCTTTCTGTTGCTGGGGCTGATCGGCGGCAGTTACGTGCTGCTGGTCGTGATCATGCTGGCGGCCGACTTCTTCTATACCGAGCCGTCGGACTTCCTCGAATCGCTGCAGCGGCCTGAGATTCAATACGCGGTCAAACTGACGCTCGTCTCGTGCACGATCGCGGCCATCCTGTCGCTGTGGGTGGCGACGCCACTTGGTTATCTGCTCTCGCGGTTCCGGTTCCCCGGTCGCTGGCTGGTCGACACGCTGATCGACATCCCGGTCGTCCTGCCGCCGCTGGTTCTGGGGCTCAGTCTGCTGATCCTGTTTCACATCGAGATCGGTGGCTGGCAACTGGAGAGATGGCTGCGCGATGACCTCGGCTTTCCAGTGACCTATCGAGTTCCCGCAGTCATTCTCGCACAGTTTTCGGTCGCGGCGGCCTTCGCCATTCGGACGATGCGGGTCACGTTCGACCAGATCAATCCGCGAGCTGAAGACGTCGCGCGAACGCTTGGCTGTTCGCGCAGCCAGGCTTTCATGAGGATCGCTCTGCCGCAGTCGTCGCGCGGGATGATGGCCGCGTTCACGATTGCCTGGGCTCGGTCGCTGGGCGAGTTCGGCCCGATTCTCGTCTTTGCCGGGGCGACTCGAATGCGGACCGAGGTTCTGTCGACGACGGTGTTTCTGGAGCTGAGCATTGGCAACCTGGAAGCTGCCGTCGCGATCTCGCTGATCATGGTCGCGATGGCGATGCTGGTGCTCGTCGTTCTGCGGATGCTCGGAACGGAGATGCGGTCGTGATCGAGCTGCAGAACGTTGGACTCTCGATGGGCGAATTCTCGCTGAGCGGCATTTCGTTCCGCGTCGAAGCGGGCCAGTACGCCGTCCTGATGGGCCGGACCGGTCGCGGCAAGACGACGATCCTCGAAGCCGTCTGCGGGCTGCGGCACGTCAAAGCCGGTCGGATTCTGCTCGGCGACCGCGACGTCACCGACCTGCCGCCTGGCGAACGCGGCATCGGCTACGTGCCTCAGGATCTGGCTCTGTTTCCAACGCTGACCGTTGCCGAGCACCTCGCCTTTGCTCTGAAGATTCGCAAGTCGCCGCAGAAGTTGATCGACGAACGCGTTGCCGAGATGGCCGAACTGCTGAGTATCACCGGCCTGCTGAAGCGGAGGATTCAGGGACTCAGCGGCGGCGAATCTCAGCGAGTCGCGCTCGGACGAGCACTCTCGTTCCACCCGCCAGTGCTGCTGCTCGACGAACCGCTCAGCGCGCTCGACGAAGCAACGCGCGCCGAGATGTACGACCTACTGGCCCGCATCCGAGACCGCACCGGCGTGACCACGCTGCACGTCACGCACAGCAACGAAGAAGCGAAAACGCTCGGCGACCGCATCCTGAGGCTCGAACACGGCAAGATCGTCTGAGCAGTCATCGAGTGGTGGCCGATCGACGTTGTTCTCAATCGGCGAGGCGGAATAGCATTCTCGGTGTCGCTGAACATAAGCAGGTTTCGGTCTGAAGGGACGAGTTAATGTCCAACGCCGCAGTCACTCTGGAACTGAGCGATCAGTTCGCGAAACTCGCGTCCGAGTGGAAGTCGCTGACCCGGTACATGTCGAACTCGACGCAGATGGCGACCGTCTGGCCGTACCAGCAGATCATCGGGCTGGGGCAGCCCGCCATCCCGTTCATCCTCCGGGAACTTGAACGTGAGACCGACCACTGGTTCTGGGCTCTGGAAGCGATCAGTGGCGAGAATCCCGTTTCGGCTGAGCAGGCCGGAGACGTCGACGCGATGGCCCAGGCCTGGCTCGACTGGGGGCGTCAGAAGTGCCTGATCTGACATGCTGTCGGACTCTGCGTTTCCGCGGTTGACCGCCGCTAATCACGAAATCACCAGTGCGCCGGACGTCGGCTACAACTGCATCGCGTGGGCGGCTGGTGACTCCGCTCGCTGGTGGCAGCCCGGTTTCTTCTGGCCGCTCGAAGTTCCTCGGCACGAGTGCGGCATCGGAGCACTCGAAGCCGCCTTTCAGACGCTCGGTTTCGAGGAATGTTCAGACGGGACGCTTGAAGCCGGCTTTGAGAAAGTCGCTCTGTACGGGGCCGGGCTGATGTATACGCACGCGGCCAGGCAACTTCCCGACGGTGCCTGGACCAGCAAACTTGGAAAGGCGGAGGACATTCGACACGACGCTCCCGACGACATCGCTGGCGGTGTCTACGGAGAGGTCGTCGAGTTCATGCGCCGTCGGATCTCGTAGCCTGAGACGATCGACGGCCAGCCAATCGCGTCTTGTTGGATTTCGGGGAATCGTCGAGAGTTGCTGAACAGCGACTGACTGCTGGCTCTTGCCCCTCAGCTCCTGCCCCTCAGCCCCAATGGCAACCGACGAATTCGGCGAAAAGACAGAACAGGCGACTGATCACCGTCGGCAGGAAGAGCGGCGGAAGGGGAATGTCGCGCGCAGTTCGGAACTCGCCATCGCCGGGCACGTTGCTGCAGCGGCCGCTGTGCTGTGGGTGCTTGGACGGGATCTTGTTGACGCGATCGGACGGCTGCTGGCGAACCGGATTCTGCAGGCGGGCAATGCGACCGGCGATCAGCGGGAAGTTGTGCTCACGTTTTACGACATGGCTCGCTGGGCAACGTCGAACGTGCTGCCGTGGCTGGGAGCGCTGCTGCTGGCGGCGATCGCAATCAATGTGCTGCAGGTCGGCTGGCTGGTCTCGACGGAAAAGCTGACGCCGAACATCAATGCAATTAACCCGATCAACGGCCTGAAACGCATCTTCTCGATCCGTGGCCTGGTGACGCTGGGGATCAGTTTGTTGAAGCTGGGATTGCTGACGGGGGCAGCGGCCTGGCTGATCTGGACGGAGCTGTCGACCTACCTGCTGCTGACCGACGCGTCCGTCGTGACGACGGTCTCGATCATCGGAATGTCGGTGCTGAAACTCGCCGCGTTGCTGACGGCGATCCTGCTGGTCATCGGGCTGTCCGACTTCGGCTTTCAGAAATGGAAGCACGAGCAAGACATCATGATGACGAAGGAAGAGATCAAGCGCGAGATGAAGGACATGGAAGGCGACCCGCTGATCCGCCGTCGCCGCCGGGACGCGCATCAGAAGCTGATCGAGGCTCGAGACGTACGGAAGGTCTCGCTGGCGACGTTCATGACCGTCAACCCGACGCACTACGCGATCGCGTTCCGGTACGAACCGCCGAACTATCCGGTGCCGACCGTCATCGTCAAAGGCACCGACGAGATGGCTCTGGCGATGCGCGAAGTCGCGATGGAACACAACATTCCGATCATCGAACGCCCGGAACTGACCCGGAAGCTGTACGCGACGCTGGACGTCGGCCAGAGCATCCCGGTCGACCTGTACGACGTGTTCGTCGAAATTCTGAAGTACGTCTACACTGTGACCGGCAAGACGATCGACGCTCGACACGCCGAAGATGTTGCCGCCTGATTCCCGTCGCCAACTTCCTGTTTGCCCCGAAGCCGCAGGCGGCGGCGTTCCTGCCAGCGACCCGTCAGTTGAAAACGCCGTCGCCTGCGGCTTCGGGTCAAACGACTTGCAGTAAAGAATTGAGAGATGCCGGTACAAAGTCGCCCTGTTAAGGGATCAAAACCAGCGGTGAACCGTCGGGGCGAAGTTCCCGGGAAGGTCGTTGTCGCGATCATGTTTACGTTCGGAGTTCTCTCGACCGGCGTGTTGTGGACTTACTGGTTCTACCACACGCAGCCGTTCATCCCGTTGCAGGTTGCGATTTCGACCGAGTTCAAAGGCTCGGCACCGCGAGTGGATGGTGGCGCTCGAAAACTCCACAAAGGCACGCCGACGCTGCTGTGGATCATCATGCGAGTCGACTTCCGTCCGGACCTCGACCGCGAAAAATCGGCCACCGTCAGCAAGCGGGTGGTTGAACTGTCGCAGGAGAACCTCGACCTGACGAATTTCGAGCAGCTCAATATCCGGCTGTTCTTCGGCGAGCTGGAAAAAGAGATCCACACGCTCGATGCGGAAGTCCCGATCGCCGCTGGCCAGCCTGACTTCGGTGCCGTGACGCCTGAGTCTCTCAAACAGCACGCCAAAGCAGAGACGATGCTCCGACCTGACCGACGTCAGTTGAATTCTCGCTCAGCCGCCAGCGACAGTAGCGATCCGCAACCTGAGCGTGATCCTCAGCAGGACAAACCGACTGTGAAGTGAACCGGGGCCGTCATGTCATCGCCGTTTTTCGATCCTTCATCAACGTCGTCCGCATGGCTGAACGCTTTGCGAGGGATTGATCCTGCGGCCTGGGACAAGCTGGCGGTCGTCTATGCGCCGCTGGTGTTTCGGCTGGCCGAGCGGCACGGATTGCAGGATTCGGACGCGGCAGACGTCACGCAGGAAGTTTTCCGTAAGACACTGCGCTCCATCGATCGCTACGAATCGAATCGGCCCGCGTATCGGTTTCGGAAGTGGTTCGCGACGATTGCCCTCAACGCAATTCGTGACTTCAAACGCTCTCGTCGCAATGGCCCAGCGATTCTGGATGGCAGTGCGGCTCGCGACGCAATCAACCATTTTCCGTCAGCGTCCGATCCCGAATCGGGAGGGGCAGCCGACGCACTGCAGACAGCTGCGGCCGTGCCTGACAGTGATGTTGACGAGACTGGCGACTGTGACCCGGACGAAATCGGGTTCAGCGACCGGGACGTGCTTAAGTCGGCGCTTGAGGCCATTCGCGAACAGGTCGCACCTCAGCAGTGGCAGATCTTTGAACGGCGAATGCTGAGTGGCCGCTCGGTGGCCGAGATCGCCGACGAGTTCGCGGTCAGCGAAGCGAACGTCTACAAAATCTGCCAGCGGATCCTCGGTCGGTTTCGGAAGGAGTACGGCGACCTGATTGCCGACGAGGACAATCCCTGACCTGGGACGGCCTGCTGTTCATCCGCGTGTCCAGGCAGATCGTTCTGTGGTATGGAGAGAGCAGCTGGCGAGACGTCCCAACAGCGAGCCCGATTGACTTGTCCGTTTCGATCCCCTCAGACGAACAGTGCCCCAGCCACGACGTCCTGCGTCAGTGGTTTGATGACACGCTGAGCCTCGCGGACAGTCACTGGATCGAGCAGCATGTGGGCCGTTGCGATCGTTGCCGCCAGGAACTTTCCCGGCTCGACGCTTCGCAGCTTGAAGCGTTGCGCGAGTTCGCCGGTTTGACGCTCGACACGACGCGCAGCCAGTCGTGCCGCCGGGCGATCGACGCGATCCGACGGTTGATTGAAGAGTCGCATGCGGAGCGTTCGCGCGCCGTGCAGGTTGAGCTGCAGACCGTTGAAACGTCCCGGATTGGGCCGTACGCGATTCTGCGGGAACTCGGTCGCGGAGGGATGGGCAGAGTCTTCCTCGCTCGTCACTTGCCTGACGGCGACTACGGACCATCGGCTGCGAATCCATTGTCGCGGTCAGAAACCGAGCAGCTTGTGGCGTTGAAAGTGCTGCAGGGCGACAGCCTCGGCAGCCAGTCAGGCCGTTTAAGATTCTCGCGGGAAGCGAAATACGCGCTCGCACTGCAGCACCCGAACCTCATCAAGGCCCTGGAGACCGGGCTGTGGAGCGAAGTGCCCTACCTGGTCATGGAGTTTCTACCCGGAGATTCTCTTGCGGAACTTATCCGACGGCGGGGTCGGGTGAGCATTGGAGCGGCGTGTGAGATTGCTCGTCAGGCCGCACATGGACTGAGTGCTGTTCACGAGGCTGGGCTTATCCATCGTGATGTGAAGCCCTCGAATCTGATTCTCACGCAGGACCTCGTCGTCAAGGTGCTGGATCTCGGGCTGGCCCGGATTGCGGACCTCAGCGAGCTTTCTTACGAGGTCACGCAGACCGGACAGTTTCTCGGCACTGTTTCGTTTGTTGCTCCGGAACAGCTCATCAATCCGAAGCAGGTTGACCATCGGGCAGACGTCTACAGCCTCGCCTGCACGCTGTTCTCCCTGCTGACTGGTCGACCGCCGTACTCCGGGCCTGACTATGAAACGGCGTGGCAGATCGCGTCCGCACATACTGCCGACGAGGTACCGCTTGTCTCACAGGATCGTCCGGAGGTCCCGGACGAGCTGGCCACCGCACTTCAGGCAGCGATGTCGCCTCGGCCTGAGACGCGACCGCAGTCGATGCAGGAATTCGCCGATGTCTTTGGCAAGTGGGCGGTGTCCCGCGAGCTGCAAGCGTCCGTGATGGAAGGTCCGGTAGAACCTGACGCCACTCAGTCGCCCGCGACAATTACGCTCACCGTGCCGGTTTCAGGCACGTCGCCACAAGCTGACACGCACGCCGATTCAACGGACCGTCGAACCCGCCTGTTAACGGGAGTCGTCATCGGACTCGCGGTCGGCCTGTTAACTCTCGCGGCGTTCGCGATGAACGGTCTGTTCCAGTCGGAGTCGCAGATCGACGCCGCGCGGCCGATCGGTGCGGGATCGGAAGACCCCGTCGTCAGCGGATCTTTGATTGACCAGGAAGTCGCCGCCGAGAAATCTGCACTCGACGACCGCAACGTTTCCGCTGAAGAATCGCAGAGCCAGCGGGGCACAGAACTTCAACCGCTCTCCGCAGACTTCGTCTGGCAGCAACCATTGTTTCCCCTGGCAGCTCCTGAGGACCGCGAAGGGGAACTGAAATTCGCGATCCGATCGGGCCAGACTCAGGTGCTGCCGCGGCTGATGTCCCCCGTCGAGGATCCGGTCCAGGCGACATCCTGGATCCTGGAGAGTCGTCGGCCGCGAGCGGATCTCTGGCGGTCTGCTTTTTCGTCGGACGGTCGCTACTACGTTGTCGGAGGAAACTCAGGACTTGCTCGCATCTATGACGCCGCAACGGATCAGCCCGTCAGGATTCTTGCGGGCGAGGCTCCTGTCACGGCGCTCGACTGGTCTCCTGCCGGCCCGTGGCTGCTTGTCGGAGCGGCGAATGGTTCAGTGACGATCTGGGATGTTCCGCAAGCGCGACGCCTGAGGAGATTCGAACACGAGTCCGGGCGTGTCTCATCAGCCGAGTGGTCTTCGGACGGAACGCGAGTTCTGTTTTCCGGCAGCGGCGAGATCACCTCGGTCCGCAGCGTGGTCGACGACTTCGCGACCGAGTTCCGCAGCCCGCCGGGGCAAAGCACGATCGCTGCCGCCTGGGCGCCTGAGGGAAAACGGCTCGCCGTCACGGACGCCTCGTTGTCGGTCAGAATCTGGAACTGCGAGACACTGCTGCAGGACGCGGTGATTGAGCACGGCGGAAAACGCGGGATGAGCCTCGCCTGGTCACTCGACGGTGACCGGATCGCTGTGTGCTGTGACGGAGGCGACGTGGCGGTGATCAATGTCGCGAACGAAGAAGTGGTGCATCGGCTGACGGGCCATCAGCAGTCGTTCTTCCGGCAGGCTCTCTGGATGCCAGATGGGGCCGGTCTGCTCGTCAACGACGGAGTGTTTCTGCATCTCTACGACGAACGCAGCGATCAAAAAGTCAGCCAGACCGGCAACCCACTCGGTGAGACCCACGCGAAAGAGGGCGGCTGCGTCGTTTCCGAAGTTGCCGTGTCGCCCGATGGAAAATCGCTGGTCTGCCCGTTGAGGTACCGCCGTGACATCTGGCGTCTCGAACGCACTGAGCATCCGCCGCAGAGCCGACTCGTGCATCGCAGCAGCGAGTTGCCGTGCCTTTCCCGGCGACTGGCACTCTCACCGGATCGACGCCTGGCAGCCGTGACAGATACGTCGGCAGGCCTGTGGCTCTGGGATCTGGAGAATTCACAACCGCTCGCGCCACCGACCGCCGTTCCGACTCACGAGGCCGCCTGGTCCCCGGACGGAACGCAGCTCGCCGTCGCGAATTACGGTCCAACGCAGATTTTCAACGTGGCGAATAATGAACTGCAGCTCTTGTCAACTGCCCCCGGAAAGTCTTACTCGATCGAGTGGTCGTCGGACGGACAGCAGCTTGCGGCTGGTGGTCAACGGCCAGGTTTTGTGAAGCTTGTCGATCCGCTCAACTGGATCGCCCGACCGATCCTTGAGGACCTGAAGTCGCCGGTCTTCTCAATTGCGTGGTCGCCGGACTCGCAATGGGTTGCTGCCGGAACGCTCAAAGAAGTGTTTCTGATCGATGCGCGGACGCTCGAAGTGCGCCACACCGTCCCGTTCAACTCGCAGTGCTTCAGCCTCGCCTGGCACCCGCACGAGCCGGTTGTCGCTGCGATGGCCGGTTTCGGTCACGCATATCTGATTGATGTCGAAACGGGAAAGTATCAGGAAATCGGAGCACACCGTTCGGGCGGCGGTTCCGTCGCGTGGTCAGCAGGCGGGCAGACGCTCGTCACAGGGACGGTCGACAATCTGATCGGCTGGTCGTATCCGGAATGTCGCAAACTCTGGACGATGCCCAACGATGGCGTCTCGGGAAGCAGCATCGCGTTCGGCCCCGACGACAGATCACTGCTGGTTGCGTCGGATTGCGGCCTGCGGTCGATTGACCTTGAGACTCTGCGAACCACCAGGACGTTCGTGATGTTTGCCGACGGCGCCCATGCTGTGATCCCGGCCAGTGGCGAATGGTCCGGAAGCCCCGGAGTCGCCGACCGACTGCTGTACGTTGTCGACACGCCCGACGGGCAGGAACTGCTGGCGCCGGACGAGTTCTCCGCGCTTCAGCACTGATTCCAGATCGTGCCACCCGCTGCGACGCCAGCCCCGCCGCTCACGGGGCTGAGTGGCTCCATCGCCAGATCGACCGAGCGTTTCCGCGGAAATCTGTCCAGGCCGAACGTTCTCCTTTTGCAGCTTGGAAATGCCCGAACGCCGCAGACTGCAGGGCCATCGCGGAGCACAACGGGTTGATCAACGCAAAGGAAGATCTGATGCCCGGACACCACGAAAGTCGTCGCCCCGTCCGTCGAGCGCGAGCACGACAGGCCGCTCCCGAGCCTGCCGGCTACGACCTCGATCCGCGCGCCCGACAGCTCTATCGCGATGACCGTCGGCATCCCAGTGCCTGGCCGGGCCGGCTGTTCAAGCTGGCGATTCTCGCGGGACTTGTCTGGATGGCCTCGCGACTTCCGGGATGGTGGGCAGGGAAGGAACCGGAACGTCCATTCTTTGTTCTCGAAACCGATCGCCATTCCGTTTCGAACTCACCGCAGTCCGCGAAGGCGACGCTGCACGTCTACCTGCCGAACGCCGTTCGGTACGACTTCGAGACAATGCTCAAAAACCTCTACAAGCCAGACGAAGAGACGTCGTTCGAGACCGTTTCGGTCAAAGCGAACAACGAAAGAATTGCAGTCAACAGTGGTGATGCACTTGCGACGGTCACAGCTCAGGACGGCCAGTTGAATCTCAGCGTCCCCACAGAATCGGGAACTCTGGACGTCTTCATGGAGTGGTCGAAACCGTCGCGGACGACGATCCGTCCGTTCCCACTGGGCTTCCACACGCTCGTGACACTCAGCGGTGAGGAGGTTGTACGTCGAGCTGATGCCGGACCAGAGCGTCCGAAGCTGGCCACGATGCTGAACGAACTGATGAAGCCATTTGAAGTCGAGTGACTGGAGTGACGGCTCAACGACTTGCTGAGCCTCTCGCCCCCCGATGCAGCGGATTGTTCGATGAACTCAGCAAAGCAGAAGCTCGAAACGATTCAGTTCAGTCCGCATCCGGATGGCTGGAATGAACGTCGGGCTGCGTACCTGATTGGGAACAGGGAATGCGAAGACTGCCGCGCAGCGCTGGAGATCCTCGCGTCGGGGATCGGCCCGACTTTCGAACTGGAATGCTCAACGGAATGCCCGCAGTGCGGTGAGCGAGGCCCGACGTTCACGTTCCACCGTGATGGCAGCGTTGTTCTCTGGAGATATGCCGACGCTGTTGCACCCGCAAAGACTGAGACCGAGCGGTGTCGGCCAGCATTGACGGACGACCGTCCCGGCCAGGTGACTGAGCACGGCTCCCGGCGTTCGGCACATGCAGCACGCCGAGTGGCACGCTCGACCGGCCAGGCGACGGAACAGACATCGCTCGTCGTGGAAATGGCACGCCGGACCGTGCAGCAGGTTCGCGACTGGCTCAGGCGTGGCTCAGCAGCAGCCGGCCTCCCAACAGCACTCGTCGGCCTGCTGGCCGTGTTCGCGCTGGCTGTGATGGCTCTGATCCTGCACGCGATTGACGGCATGGTGGCAGTCGTGGCCGGGGCGATCATCGGCAGCGTGGCGATTGCCGCTGTAGCGAACCGGAACCGGTTGTCAGCTCGCTGGCAGGAATGGCTGCGTCGGCGTGAAGCGGCTCGCCGGGAAACTGAAGCGGTCAGACGTCAGGAACAGGCGAAACGCGAGGCAGAAGATCGACTGGCCAGGCAGCCGGAGAAGCCGCTAACCACTGCTGATGTGAGGCGAAAAGCGGCTGAAGACTTTGCTCGGTTTCGAGTCGAGTCGGCGCCTCGGAAACTGGCTGGCAAAGGAGATCGTGCTGGCAGTGAATACGACTCCAGCCACTTTTTCTCGGAAAACCTGCCGGGCATCATCGGTCTCATCGTGGGCATTGTCGGCGCAGGGTTCGCCTATGATCGCGGCGTGCCGGTCGAGCAGTTTGGCAAGGTCTTCGTCGCTGTTTCTCTCCTTGTGCTGATCTTTCTGGGAACGCCCTTCGGCACAAAATACGTGAAGTTCTTAACGATCAATATGCTTTTCGGGGGTGGGGACTTTGGTGCGGGCATGGGGACCGGCCTGACCGCAAACAGAAAGTTCAAAGCGTTCCTGAGTCCGCTGAGCTGTCTGAGTCTCGCGGTGTGCATCACCAGCGGATTCTGCATCATGACTGCGGAACCAGTCGCCGCAGAATCGTTCGCGGAGTCCTCTCACGAAGCTGCTGCACCGGTGCCGGTTGTCCCGTCCGAGGTTGAACCTGACGATCCGGGACGCCTGAGGATCCGCATCAGCGACTCGCCGCTGACCAGCCTGATCGCGTTGCACAACGATCACCGACTGCTGGTCACAACCTTCGATGGCTCACTCGTTTCAATCGACCTGGCCACTCACGAAGCTCGGTCGTTGATCACGTTCGACACCGGGCTGACTGGCCTCGCGGTCTCACGAGACGGCACACAGGCCGTCGTTTCCGGGAAGAGCTTCTTTGGTTTGCGGAGCATCGATCTCAAGAGTCGGTCGACAACCGCGTCCACAAAGACACTCGACGATCCGCTGTCCGTTGCGGTGGGAAGTTTCTGCTTCGGCCCGGAATCGGACGTGCTGCTGGGGGGCCTGCAGAATGGACGCGTTGCCATTCTGAATGCGATCACGCTGGAATCCGAACGGGCAACCGACGCAGCTGGGTCTGCCGTTACCTGCATCGCCGGCAGCCATGACGGACGGAAGCTCTATTCGGGGGACCGTGACGGTGCCGTGTTCGAACGCGACTTTCTGACCGGCACCACGCTGCGGAATTTCTACAGCGGCAACGGCGAAGTCCTCGGGCTCTCGATCAGTCCCGACGGTCGCTGGCTGGCAGCCTGCAACGAACGCGGCCTGGCATGTGTCTGGTCGCTCGACGATGCGACGCTGCGGGCGGCCTTTACGGTGTCCGGTCAAAGCCTGATCCAGGATCCGAATCCGCCAAAGATGACGGCGCTCGCATTCCTGCCGAACTCCGATCTTCTCGCCATCGGAACGCGCAACGGTGCGGTTTCGATCCATTCCTGCGAAACCGGTGAACCGCTGTCGGAATGGCGGGACCACAGCGACTCGATCTCCGGCGTCGCGTGTGTCGCCACCGGTTCTGGATTGTCGATGGGGAAGCTGGCGTCGGCGGGCCGCGACGGACAGGTCGTCCTGCGAACTCTGCCGGACTCACTTCCGCTGACAGCCGACCCGGAAACTGATGCAGCGGCAAGAACTGCGGAATCGCAACCGCAGTCATCGCGCGCGGAGCCGGATCGCGGGCAGTCGCCGCGCTCGGGGCGTCTGCAGTTCGAACCAATCCTGCCCGCTGCCGAGGGGGTTGCTGAGCGGCTTGTCATTTCGCCAAATGGAAAAGAGCTGATCGCACTTGGCCGTGACGGGAATCTCAAACTGAACCTGCCCGACGGGAGGGTCACGCAACGCGACGCCCCGTTTCCGGAGTTCTGGTCAGACGATCTGCGGTTCGGCGTCGCCAATGAAACGGTCATCGCACTTCGCAATCAAACGACGGTCTCGCGGCTTGAAGACGAAGGCGAGTATGGCGATCTCGGTTCGCTCAGTACGGTCTCGTTCGCCGCGAGTGGCCGTTCCCTCATCGCTGGCTGGACAGGCGGAGCAGTGACGCGTCATTCCGCAAATTCGGGCCGCATCGGTGAGGCGTTCCAGCTCCCGGGCCGCACGTCAGCAGTGTTAACCGCCCTGCTGCCGGGGGAATCCGGTCTGCTGGTTGTCGACGTCAGGGGCAAAGTCACGCTGCACAACACGCGCAACCTGAAACTCGAATCAACCCTGCTGGAACTGCCGCACGCCACTGGCCACGCGGCATTTCATCCGACGCAGCCGTGGTGCGCGATCGGCAGCCGTTACCAGTCCTCGTCGATCTCGTTCAGCCCCGGCCTGACCGTTTTCGATACCGATACGGGCGACGTTCTGTTGCAGCAGGACGATCATCTTGAGGCCGGACTCTTTACGCCTGACGGTCGATTTTTCATGTCCACGACACGCTCCCGGCTGCACGCCGCTTTGACCGTCTGGGACACGACCAACTGGACTCAACGGTTCATCTCGCGAGTTTCCGACCGGATCTCTTCCGCGGCACTCACACACGATGGCCAGCGACTGATTGTCGGCTTTGAGAACGGCGGCATTGCAAGCGTCAATCTGGCGGAACTTCTGGCAGATTGAACGGCGCATCACCTTGCGCCACGAGCCGTCCAACTCGGGCCAGCGTTGAAACCCGCACGGTCGGCAGATTGACTGCTTCCGGTCTGACGGGGCGGCGTTCCGGCGAACTGCCGACGAAGGTGAGGGGAAAGCTCAGACGACCGGACCGCGACGCCGATGAACTTTCTCGTGGAACCGGGGCACCTTCACGCGGGCTCATCTCACCGCCTGCGAGCCCCGTCTGTCCGGCGATGCGTGGCCAGTGGCCTGAAAGGTCCGGTCGGTACGCCCCGTCGGAGGAGTGTCGATTCGTCGAGACCAGGCTGCGGAACGAGTGTTATGTGGCGAGCCATCTTTTTTGCGTCGGGACTGTTTGTGGCCATGTGGGGCGGCACGTTCCTCATGGTCGACGAAATGGTGTTTGTTGCTCAGGCCGCCCCCGAGCCGCCACAGCGGACGGAAGAATTCCGCGGCCTGTTCATGAGCAAGAACGCCGACGACAAGAAGGTCTTCAACCCTCCCGAATGGGCTGCCTTCACGCTGATGTCGAT
>Ga0070727_10001012_pt1 | contig 31125 bp, 21 predicted proteins | sample tdAd472_FD_66722 | JGI IMG/M metagenome (GOLD analysis project Ga0070727, IMG submission 66722) | Marine sediment microbial communities from the Atlantic coast under amendment with organic carbon and nitrate - tdAd47.2 | ecosystem: Environmental > Aquatic > Marine > Coastal > Sediment | place... | reverse complement strand
GCCCGTCGGCGGATCGTTCGGCGGAATCTCAGGGCCGGTGTCGGTGATGGTAATCGCCTGCGTCGCGCTCGACGTGTCGCCGTCGCCGTCCGTGATGGTGTACGTGAAGCCGTCGGACACCGCACCGTCGGAATGGTCCGCATTCGCATCCGCCGTAAAGGACCACGACCCGTCTGCGTTGACGGTGAGCGAGCCGTTCTCGGTATCGACCGTGGAACCGGCGTCCGCCGTCTGCTTATCGCCGTTTTCATCCGTATAGGTGAACGACGTGATCGTCCCGCCGTCGGCACCGGTATCATCATTGGCCAGCAAGTTTGCACCGCCGTTGCCCGAGCCGATCGTGCCGCCGCCCTCTTCCATTGTAAGAGCCGTCTCGCCAACGGCTTCCGGCTGGTCATCGACAACGTTGATCTTAATCTCGGCCGTCGCGACCGAACCGTCGCCGTCCGTCACTTTCAAATCGAACGGCAGGTTCGAGAGAATATCCGAACCGGTATCCGGGTGGTCCAGATTGCCTTGCAATTCGAATGTGTAACTATATTCGCCACCGTCTTCGGAAAGCGACATGGTAAACACCGGGTCTCCACCCGCCGTTGCAATGATCGACTGCCCGTCATTCGATAGAGTGAATTCAACTGGCTGCCCACCCGTGGTCAGCCCCATCTCCTGAAGTTCCTGAGGGATCGACAGGGCAACAGCGCCTTGGCCGTCCGCACCAAAGTCGATATCCAGCGTTTGCGTGACAGACGCATTGCCCCCGGCGATATCGTCCTCAAACAGCGTCGCGACATCGCCGCGCCCATCCGGGTCACCCTGTTCCGGCGGAAAGCCGATTTTCGGCCCGTCATCCGTTATCTCGACGGTCTGGGACGCGCTGGAAGTGTCGCCGTCGGCATCGACAATCGAGTATGTAAAGGTATCGGCGACGGACTCGTTACCATCGTGATCGATACGTTCGTCGGATTCAAAGTTCCACGAACCATCGGCATTAACGGTCAGCGTGCCGTTTTCCGTATCCACCGTTTCCCCGGCGCGTGCGGTCTGTTCCTCACCATTTTCATCGGTATAGGTAAACTGGAAAATCAGCGCCCCGTCCGCACCGACGTCGTCGTTTGCCAACAGATTGTCTGCCCCGTTATCTGAACCGATGGCGTTGCCGCCCCCCTCAGCCAGCGTTTGGGTTTCATCGTCGCGGGCCACCGGCGCATCATCGACAATCCCCACAGAAAACTGACCGACAGCCTCGTCGCCATCCGCGTCGGTAACCGACAGTCCGATCGGGAAATCGACCTGATCGGCGTCACCGTGGTGAATGGTCCCTTGCAACTCGAAGGTATAACTGTAATTGCCGCCGGAACTGTTGAGCGTCACCGTGAACACCGGCTCACCATCGGTATCAACAGCGGTGATCTGCCTGCCATCATCGGACAACGCAATACTCAGCGGGGTATTGTCCGGCCCGACCTCGATCTGGCGCAGGGCATCGGGAACCTGCAATCTCACAGCACCGGCGCCGTCATCGCCGAAATCGATGATTAACGGCTGCGTGATGGCACGCGGTCCGTCACCATCCGTCCCTCCGGCAAGGTCATCTTCGTCCAGAACCGCATTCGCCGCCCGCGGCGTTTCCGGATTGTCATCCACCTCGGACGGAACAGACGGGTCGTCTTCCCTCGGTTTCGCCGTCGGCGTCAGAATCAGTTCTTCGTTATCGCGGTCCTCGCCCTCGGCATCGCGGCGGACTTCCTCGTCATCTTCCGGGCGCTCGATATCTTCAAAGACGCGGTCTTCACGAAACGTACCATCCCGAAATTCGAAATCCAGGCCGCGTTCCTCGGCCTGATAGGTTCCGCCGGCTTCTTGATCGACATCGATGGGGTCAATAGGCGCCGGCGGATCCCCCGGCGTGTATTCGCCAGGCTCGATAATCGGAGTCGGCGGCGGCGGCGCACCCTCGGGCGGCGGCGACATAACGACGCTACTGTGCACTTCCTTACTGCCGGTATGAATATTGGAAATCGATTCATCGCGACGATCATTGGAAGCGCCATCGCGCAGGATTTCGTCGAGAGACTCTCCGCGCCGGGCCGGTGCTGCGTCGCGGGAGCCCCCGCCGAAGAAATCATCGGCCTCTTCCGAGTCCGCGTCTCCGTCAAATCCGTCGTTTCCCGTCGTCTCCGCCATCGGGGCAGCTCCCGTCTACTTGAAAACAGCACCAGAACAAAAAGCACCGTTACTTCCCGTATTACTTCAAAGTACCGGCAAAGCGTTGTCCTGCCTGTCATTGGAATACGGAAAATCTAGCACACCTCCTTTGGCGAAGGCGGTGAAAAATGGTTACATGATGTTACAGGTTTTCCAATACAAACGGGGCAAATTCACCCAGGTTCGGCGCTTCCCGCATGTCGGTGAGCTTGTGCCGCCAATCACGTTTTGATATCCAGAATGCGTCAGTTTCATCAGCCTCACGGTGTCCGAAATTCTTTAAAAACGTAACATTAAGTAACTTATTTTAATTGGACTTTCACTGGCTCTACTGATTCTATTAGGCGTTAGCGATTCGATGGCCTTGCCCAGCGAATAAGTGCTTATGGGGGAATAACAATGAGCCGCGATCAAAAGCGCGGAACTTGGCGTACAATCAGGCGCCTGGAAAAGAGTATTCCGCAGATTCGGTGGTACCGGGGCGAGCTCGTGCTGATGTCCCTGTTCATCAATATATTCGCGCTCGGCCTACCGGTTTTTATTCTTCAGGTTTATGACCGCGTTCTGCCCAATCTGGGGCTGACAACGATGCAGTTTCTGGTGATCGGCCTGATCGCCGTCATGCTGCTGGATTTCTTTCTGAAAACCGCGCGCGCTGCCGTAACCACTTATACCGGCGCGCGTTTCGAGCACCTTGCCAGGGTTTCCGCAGTCGATCATATCCTGCGCACGCCCCAGGACGTCTATGAAAACGATACGCCGGGTGCCTATCTCGACAAGGTCAACGCAATCGGCGTGGTGAAGGACTTTTATTCGAGCCAACTCGGTACACTGATGATCGATCTGCCGTTTGCGGTATTTTTCCTCGGTATGATCTGGTTTTTGGGCGGTATCATGGTTGCCGTGCCGCTGGTGCTTTTGACACTGTTCGGCATCATGGCGATCATCGTCGGCGGCAACCTTCGGCGCGCCGTCGATAACCGGAGCCAGGTCGATAACCGCCGCTATGACTTCCTGATCGAGATCATCAACGGCATTCACACCGTCAAGGCGCAGGCCTTTAAAAACCTGCTGCAACGACGTTTCGATCCGTTGCAGGAAATGTCGGCGCGCGCTGTGCGTTCGGTGGCGATGCAAAGTTCCATCGCCCAGAGCCTCGGTAGCACTTTTGGACAGTTGAATATGGCATGCGTCATCGGCACCGGCGCCATTCTGGTGATCGACGGGGCGCTGAGCGCCGGTGAGCTTGCCGCCTGCACCCTCCTTTCGGGACGCGCGATGCAGCCATTGCAATCGGCCATGGGCCTTTGGACCAACTTCCAGAGCATCCGCGTCGCCTGTGAAAATGCCGCGTCCGTTCTGGAATTACCCGCCGAAGATATGTCGCACTTGCCGGATATGCCCGCCGTGAAGGGCGATCTCGAACTACGTAACGTGACGTTCGGATATGAAGGCATGGAGTCGCCGCTGATTAAAAACCTGACTCTGCACGCTGCCGCCGGCGAAATGATCGGGATTGATGGCGACAATTCTTCCGGGCGCTCGACACTGCTCAAGCTTATGATGGGACTCATTCGCCCGGGCAGCGGCACCGTCTCCCTCGACGGGCACGACCTTGCCGAATACAAGAGCCAGAGCTACCGCCGCCAGATGGCTTTTCTGACAGCCGACTCGAACGTCTATTCCGGCACCATCCTCGACAACATGACGTATTTCCGGGGTGGTAAATATATCGGCAAGGCCATGAAAATCGCCCGACAGCTAGGCCTTGATGAAGAAATCAAGCGTTTGCCCGAAGGTTACGGCACGCACGTCGGCGATGGTGCCGGCGGAGTCCTGCCGGCCGGCTTTGTGCAGCGCATTACCGTGATCCGCGCCATGATCGACGACCCGAAGGTCGTCTTGTTCGACAATGCGAACCACGGGCTCGATTCCAACAGCGACAAAACGTTGATGGAATATATCAACTCCCTGCGCGGCAAGACGACGGTTATTCTTGTCACGTCTCGACCGTCGTGGCTGCGCATGGCCGACCGGCGCTTCATGATGTCGTCAGGCGATCTGCGACCATACGCCGAAAGCGAAGAACAGCCCCGGCTGGACAAGCCGAACCCCGCGCTGCCTGCACCTTCGGCCACGAGGGCCCCAACGGCGACACCAAAGCCCAAAGCCGCACCGACAGCGACCCCGCAAGCCAAACCAGCACCCGCCGTGCAGCAACGCCCGGCGTCCGCACCGCAGGCCAGGCCCGCCCCTGCACCACAGGCAAAACCGGTACCCGCTGCACAGCAACGTCCGGCGCGCCCCGCACAGGCACCACAAGCCAAGCCAGCCCCGGCGCAACAGCGCCCCGCACGTCCGGCGCCCGCACCGCAAGCCAGACCCGCACCGGCACCACAGGCAAAACCAGCCACAACGCCTAAGGCAAAACCGGCACCCGCCGCACAGCAACCTCCGGCGCGCCCCGCACCGGCGCCTCAAGCCAAACCAGCACCTGCATCGGCACTTCAGGCCAAACCGGCCCCGCCGCAACAACGTCCCGCGCGCACCGCACCAGCGCCACAGGCTAAACCTGCCTCTGTACCGGCACCGCAGGCAAAACCTGCGCCGCCACAGCCACGCCCGACACCCGCACCGCAATCAAAATCCGCTGCGGTGCGACAGGCCAAACCGGCTCCCAAGCCTCAAGCAAAACAGGCCCCTGCTCAACGAGCGCCAGCCAAGGCAGCCGTTCCATCGGCCGCGAAAAAGCCTGCGCCAAAGGCCGCCGCAACCTTACGCGCTGCACCAAAAGCCGGGAATGCTGCTCAAGCGCGCAAGGGCGCCCCGATCAAGCCGCAAGCGCCGAAAGCACGCCGCACCGCAACTTTCCAACCGTCGACGGGGGGTGCTGAATGAGCGGCGCCGGCTTCCTCATTGCCCGGCTTGCCGGTAACAATCGGCTGACGCCTTCCGCCGCTTGTCTGGCGCCGTTGCTCGATGCCATGGCATGGACGGGGACACCGCGCCAACTGGCCGAATCGCTGACCGGAAACTGGGACGACATGTCCGTTCAGGCCGTCCGCAACACGATGGCGAACCTTAACTACACGTCGACCCGCCATCGCATGCGGCGCTCGCGGATCGACAAGCGGCTGTTGCCGTGCTTGTTCGAGGCCGACAACGGCGCCGTGCAGGTCATCACACTCGGCCCCAATGGCGATGTCATTATTTTCGACGGCACATCCAGAAAAAGCATTCGCAACCCGCGCGGTCTCTCTCCGAAGGGCACGGCCTATTTCTTCGCCAAGAACCAGCGCGGCGGATCGATCCGCATTCAGGACGGCAGTTGGCTCAAGACCGTCGGACGGCGTTTCGAAGGTTATGTCGGCCAATTGCTTATGCTGACGTTCCTTTTGAATATACTGGCACTGGCGACACCGATGTTCGTGATGGCGGTCTATGACAAGGTAATTGCAACGGGCGACAAACAGACTCTTGTGTTTCTGGGAGTCGGAATAGGCCTCGCCCTGCTCTGCGACATTTTCATCCGGCTAATCAGAGGGGCGCTTTTGGCGCATCTCGGCGGCCGCTTTGAAATGATCGTCGGCTCATCGACCGTCGATAAAATTCTCGATATGCCGTTGGCACGCCTCGAACGCGCGACCGTCGGCACGCAAATCGCGCGTCTGCGCGAGTTCGAAGGAATCCGGGGGTTTTTCTCGGGGCCACTGGCAATGGCCTTCATGGAAATGCCGTTCGTGATCATATTTATTATCGCCATCGCCTTCATCGGCGGCTGGATTGCCCTAGTGCCGGTCGGGTTCATGATCATTTTCGGTATCCTGGGCGCGATCATCATCCGCTATGCTCGCACCGCCGTGAAACAGAACATCGAAGGCAGCGCCGATGCGCAGGGTATCCTCGTCGAGTTGCTGCAGAACACTCATTCCATCAAAGCTGAAGCTGCCGAAGATTTGTGGATGAATCGCTACCGCGAACGTTCAACACGCCTTGCGCTATCGTCGCTCAAGAACGCGCGCGTTTCCAACATGGTACAGACCTTCGGCCAGATGATGATGATTTTGGCCGGTGCCGGGACACTGACCATCGGCACCATCGCCGCGGCGAACGGCAGCATGACCGTCGGTGGCCTGATCGCCAGCATGGCGTTCGTTTGGCGCATTCTGTCTCCAATGCAAATGATCTTCGTGGCCATGACGAAGCTCGAAGAGGTTAAGAACGGCATGATGCGCGTCGACCAGTTGATGGCGCAGCCGACTGAAAGCCGCGTCACATCGACTTCGCACACCGTGACCGAAGGCAGCCGTTTCAAGGGCCGCATCACCTTCGCCAATGTCGTCATCCGCTATCAGCCGAACCACGATCCGGCGCTAGCCGGCGTCAGCTTCGACATCAAACCGGGCGAAGTCGTGGCCGTCGCGGGGGCCAACGGGTCGGGCAAATCGTCGATCCTCAAACTGATCGCCGATCTGTATCAGCCGCAGGCCGGCGCTGTGTTCATCGACGGCGTCGATTCCCGCCAGATCAACACTATCGACCTGCGACAGTCGATCGCCTATCTGCCGCAGCAGACGGATTTGTTCTCCGGTACGATTGCGCAGAATTTGCGCCTTGCCAATCCGATCGCCAGCGAAAGCGAGATCAACCGGGCGCTGGAGAAAGCCGGCGTGCTGGACGATGTGCAGGAACTGCCCGACGGCCCGGATACTTACCTGACGGAACATTCGATCAAGCAGATGTCGGCAGGTTTCCGCAAAGGCCTGGCCATCGCGCGGACACTGCTGAACGACGCACCTATTGTCCTGCTCGACGAGCCGGAGAATGCGCTGGATATGGAATCCGATCACTGCATCATCGACCTGATCCGCGAATACCGCGGCAAGCGCACCGTGATCATTATCGCCCACCGCCCATCCTACATTCGCGAGGCGGACCGCGTCATCGTCATGAACCGAGGCGCGATCTCGTTCGACGGCACCCCCGAAGAAATGGCGCAAGCGGCCGAGGCTGCACAGTAAGGGACACCTATGATGGATACGCACAACGCCCGCCCCCCTGCTCCCAACGGCCCACCGCCGCCGATCCCGGGTGCGCCGATGATTGCCGACGAAGGTTTTCTGGTCGGGCGCGGCGCGCTGGCGCAGTCGCTGATGCTGGAAGAGCGTGGGCCGAGTCATCTGATCCGTCTCGCCGGATTGTTCGTCTGCATCATGGTCTGCCTGTTCATTGGCTGGGCCGCCTATACCGAAATCACCGAAGTGGTCGTGTCATCCGGCGAAGTGTCGCCGATCGGTTCCGTGAAGCGGGTGCAGCACCTCGAAGGTGGGATCGTTAAGGAAATTTACGTCGGCGAAGGCGATCTGGTGCAACAGGGCGAAGTCATGATCAAGCTGGACGACGCCGGGATCGTGCCGGAACGCGATCAGTTGGCGACCCGTCTGTCGAACCTCGAATTACGCGCACAGCAGCTTGCCGCTGTCATCAGTGGCGAGGAATTTGACCTGAGCAAAGTCGATCCCCGGTACCGCGCCTTCGCCAAGACTCAGGTCGAGGTACTGGCAGCCAAGCGCGAGGCCCTGGATGCCCAAGCCGAAGTCCTGCGCGACCAATTAAGCCAGCGCCGCAACGAGTTGGAATTGCTGCACGACCAGGTCGCCGGAAACAAGCGTCAGATCCAGATCCTCAAGCAGCAGGTCGGCATGCGTAAAACGCTTGAGGAAAAGGGGCTGATCTCGAAAGTCATTTTGCTAAACGATCAGCGAGAGCTCGCCCGCGCCGAAGGAGCTCTGGCCGAATTGATCGGCAAACAAAAAACAGCGCAGAATGCCATTGATGAAGCTGAAAGCCGGCTAGAGGAGATGGAATCCCGCGCCCGTATGGACGCCCGCGAACAATACGCGCAGGTGCTTGGTGAAATCGCCGAGCTTCGCGACACCATCGAACTCAAGAACGACCAGATTCGCCGCCTCGATATCCGCTCCCCGGTCACCGGGATCGCCCAGGAACTGCAGACAGAAACCGTCGGTGGCGTTATCGCGCCTGGTTCAACGGTGCTGGAAGTCATCCCCAACGATGCCGCGCTGTTCGTCGAAGCGCGGATTTCGACGCAGGATATCGGCTTTATCTACGTCAATCAGGAAGCGACAGTGAAAGTGACCGCCTTCGACTACACCCGCTATGGCGGCATCGACGGTATAATTCAGGGGTTTTCCGCGACCACCGTTCAGGACGAGGAAGGCAACACGTTCTATCGGGCGCGGATCAAGCTGGCCAAGAACTACGTCGGCGACGATCCGAAACGTAACCGGGTGCTCCCCGGCATGGAAGTGATCGCCGATATCAAGACGGGTAAAAAGACATTGCTCGAGTTTCTCCTGAAACCGGTCGTCAAAGCCCTGTCGGAAAGCTTTCGCGAGCGCTGATCTCGTCGCCGCAAGTTTCATTATCTTCCGCATGAACACAAATTTTGCTTAAAAAGCGGAGTGCGCATTCCTACGTTTTATGCATCTCTTTTTTCCAACGGAGGAAACGACGATGCGTGGATTTGTTGCTTCTTTTGTCGCATTCGGCATGACACTGGCCCTGTCGGGTGCTGCTCTCGCCGGTGAAACCGTGAACTACAACGCCGGGGATATGGCGCTCGAAGGCTACAAAGCCCCGGCAAGCGGTGCGTCCAAGGGGTTGGTCCTGGTCATTCATGACTGGGATGGTTTGACGGATTACGAACGCAAGCGCGCCGACATGCTCTCGGCCATGGGATATGACGCGTTCGCGCTCGATCTTTACGGCAAGGGAAACCGGCCCACGGATACAGGTGCCAAGAAAGCCGAGATGGGCAAGCTCTATAACGACCGCGAGAAAATGCGTACCCTTATCCTGACGGGACTGGATGAAGCCCGTAAAATGAACGCCGGCAAGGCCGTCGTCATGGGGTACTGCTTCGGCGGGGCGGCGACACTGGAACTCGCGCGCTCCGGCAAGGCCAAGGATATCGCCGGATACGCAACATTTCATGGTGGCCTGTCGACCCCGGAAGGGCAGAGTTACGGCAAAGATACACCGCCACTGTTCATTGCGCATGGCGGTGCCGACACATCCATAACCATGGACCACGTTGCCGATTTGTCGAAACGCCTCGAAGAAGCCGGTGTAACGTATGAGATCGAAGTCTATTCCGGCGCGCCGCATGCGTTCACGGTTTTCGATTCAAATCGCTATCGGAAGGTTGCCGATGAGAAGTCCTGGACGACGTTCACGGAGTTTCTGAAGGACAATCTTTAAGCGGGCGGGTGACGCCGGAAACGCCCGCGTCACCGTTCCGCCGGCATTTTCTTGTAGAAGTGCCAGAGCATCACCGAGGCAACAGTCCGGTACGGCCGCCAGCGCTCGCCAATTTCTTCCAGCTCCGCCGGGCTGGGCCGCTCACTGAGCCCCAATAGGCGACCGGCGGCGGCCTGTAGCGCAATATCGCCAACGGGCAGGATATCCGGGCGTCCGAGCGCAAACATGAGATAGATTTCCGCCGTCCAGCGACCGATGCCCTTGAGCTTCGTCAATTCGCGGAAAACGGTTTCCTGGCGGCAGCGTTGCAGTCGCTCCAGATTCAATTCACCATTGGCGACTGCCCGAGCGATACCATACACATAGCGCGCCTTGGCACCGCTCAGACCGGCGCCGCGCAATCCCGCTTCGCCTAAGCGCAGCATCGTCTCCGGCGAAACCACGCCGGCAGTGGTTTCCAAACGGTTCCAGATCGCCGCACCGGCCTGCACCGATACCTGCTGATCAATAATAATGCGGACCAGAGTGGCGAAGCCGGGGGCACGCTTGCGCGACTTCGGGTTCCCATATAAACCCACAGCCGCACGCATATGCGGGCATGTATCGCGTATATGGCGCAGGCCATTGTGGAAACCCCTCATATCCGAGAGACTACCAATGCCCTAATCAACTCGCACGTTGTTAAAATGCGAACTTAGGTACAAGAAGCGACCTAATACACGGCGGGGACACCATCTAAAGTTGCAATCTGGCATTGACACAAAATGATTCAAATCGTTTCCTTAGTTAACCAAACAATTCTCGTGAAACTCTCGTCGATAGGGTAGCATGTCTGCGCCTATACCCATCTAAATCAGGATATGATGAGTACTTTGGATAAACAAAAATCAGCCCATATGGTGAATTTAGGTCGCTTTGCCGCCCTTGCTTTTTGCCGCGCTGATATCCTTTTTCAGGTTTCCCAAGACCTTAAAGTGAAATTCTGCACCGGCCCGGCGGAGGTGTTTTTCGGGAAATCCGATGCAGAACTCATCGGTATGGATTTCCTGGATATCATTCATCCCGATGACCGTATGATCGTCAGCGACATTTTCACCATAAAAAGCCGTGATGCACGGGTCGAGGATTTGATTGTTCGGGCACAAACGCCCAACAATGCCAGCGCCGAAATCGCGATTTCCGGGTATCGGGTTCCAGACTTCGAGAACGATTATTTTCTCGCCATCAAAATCTCTCCGAAGCAGACCATACCGGTCGGACGCAACCCCGAAGACCGCGATAACGAGACCGGCATCCTGAACAGCGATGCTTTTTTAGATGCCGCGACGCAGCGGGTCCGTTCCTATGAAGCCGGGGGCGGCAAGCCCAAGGTAAGCATGATCAACATCGGCGACCTGGCCGAAGCCGGTATCGCTGCCGGCAGCGCCGAAGAAGCCGAGGTTCTGAAAGCCATCGGCGATACGCTGAACCATGAATCGCTTGGTGGTGATACGGCGGGGCGCATCGATGATGAGAATTTCTCGGTCGTTCACGGCGAGGATGTCGACGCTGTCGGCCTGAGCGAAAAACTCTCCAACGCATTCAGTATCGCCGCCCCGAACGCGAAAGCTTTGGTGCCGAAAATCGCGACGGTCGACGCCAAGGCCGGCGGCATGGACGATAAGCAGTTGGCCAAGGCCATGCTGTATTCTTTGCAGGAATTTACCAGGAACGACGGCGAAATGCCGGACGGCGATCTGAACACCATTCTCGAAAAGAAAATGGAAGAGAATGTTAAGGACATCGATCGTTTTAAAAAGATCTGTGCCGTTGGCAGTTTCGACTTGGTCTACATGCCGGTTGCCTCGCTCAAGGATGGGAGTTTTCACCACTTCGAAGCGTTGACCAGATTCCGCGATGACGCTGGGGCCTCCCCTTTTCAGTTGATTACCCTCGCCGAAGAGGTCGGTGTCATTCCGGAATTCGATCTGGCGGTCGCTCAGCGTGCCTTGCAGACCGTCGAGGCGGCAAAATTGACCGGCCCGTTTACACCGATCGCAATCAACGTTTCCGGCCATTCAATCAGCGACCCGGAATTCTGCGAGGATCTGAAGAAATTGCTGACGGAAAAATTCGGCAACGAAGAGCATCTCAGCCTGGAAATCACGGAATCGGCAGAGATCAAGGATCTTCAGGGCGTCAACGAAGCGATCCAACGCTTCCGCCGTATCGGTTTCAAGGTTGCCCTCGACGATTTCGGTGCTGGAGCCGCCAGCTTCGATTACCTGAACAGCTTCGATGTCGATACCGTTAAATTCGACGGCCCCGTTGTGAAACGCGCCGTGGCCACCCGCAAGGGCAAGGCATTTCTGGCCTCCATGGCGACGCTTTGCCATGAGATCGAGGTCGAGACGATCGCCGAGATGGTCGAGGACGAGGCGCTCGCCGATTTTCTGGGACAATGCGGTATTGAACTGGGACAAGGCTGGCACTTCGGTAAGCCGATGCCGACCGAAGAAGCTTTCCCGGGCATCAATCTCGATTTGTCGAAACCTAAGGGCCAGGACGCCGAGTTCTTCGACAGCGGCCAATCCCTTATGGATCGGCTGAACAGCGGCAATCTCTGAGGCGCTTAGCGCAGTTCTTCGAGCGGCGTGACCCCGATCACCTGCAATCCGGACGCGATAACCGTGGCCACGGCGGAGACCAGCCCAAGCCGGGCGCGGGTCGCATTGAGATCGTTTTCATCGATGAAGCGTAGACGGACGTTGTCCTTACCCTTGTTCCATAAACCGTGGAACAGCGCCGCAAGATCGTTCAAATAAAACGCAATGCGGTGCGGTTCGTGCGCTTCCGCCGCTGCCTCGACGGCTTTGGGCCAGCCCGCCAGCATGCGGATGATCTCGATTTCGGACGGGTCGCTCAACAGGCCCAGATCAGCCTTGGCCAGTTTCTCGGGAGCCAGATCCGATGCGCCCACGACGTCGGCGGCATTGCGCAGCACCGAATGGCAACGCGCATGAGCGTATTGCACATAGAACACTGGATTGTCGCGAGACTGCTCCAGCGCCTTGTCGAGATCGAAATCCATCTGGCTGTCATTCTTGCGGGTCAGCATGATGAACCGGACAATGTCCTTGCCGTTATCGCCCAACTCGTCGATCAGGTCGCGCAATGTCACGAAGTTACCGGCGCGCTTCGACATTCTGAACGGCTCGCCACCCTTTTTCAGGTGCACGATCTGGCAAAGCTTGACGTCCAGCTCGCCGGCGTCATCTGTCACCGCGCGGACGGCGGCCTGCATGCGCTTGACGTAACCGCCATGATCGGCGCCCCAGACGTCGATCATGGTTTTGAAACCGCGGTCGAACTTGTCCAGATGGTTGGCGATATCATTGGAAAAATATGTCCACGAACCGTCCGATTTCTTGAGCGGCCGGTCCGTGTCGTCGCCGAACTCGGTCGCCTTGAACAGTGTCTGTTCGCGCGCCTCCCAGTCTTCCGGTGCAGCCTTCCCTTTCGGCGGCTCAAGAACGCCTCGGTAGATCAGACCACGTGCTTCCAGAAGCTCCTGCACATGTTCGACCTTGCCGGCGGCGACAAGATCGCGTTCCGACGTATACACGTCTTGGGCGATACCGAGCGCCGCCAGATCGTCCTTGATCTGCTCCAAAAGCCGTTCGATGGCGACATTGCGGAAGGTATCGATCCATTCTTCTTCCGGTGCGTCCTTCAGGCCGTCGCCCAGCGTGTCAGCCAGCTCCCTGCCGATCGGGATCATATACTCGCCCGGATACAGGCCTTCGGGGACCTCGCCGATATTCTCGCCCAATGCCTCGCGATAGCGCATATGCGCCGAGCGTGCCAATTGATCGACCTGATTACCGGCATCATTGACGTAGTATTCCGACGTAACGTCGAACCCGGCTTTCCTGAGCAGGTTGACCAGAGCATCGCCGACCACCGCACCTCGCGCATGGGCAACATGCAAAGGCCCTGTCGGATTGGCGGAGACATACTCGACGTTGATCTTTTCGCCGCCGCCGACATCGGAATTTCCATAGTCGGTGCCGGCCTTAAGGACGTCGGCAAGCCGGTCGTGCCAGAACGCATCAGCCAAGCTTGCGTTGATAAACCCAGGCCCGGCGACATCGACCCGGTCGACGGCATCAAGCCCTTCGATGCCGGGCGCGATCAGCGCGGCGATATCGCGCGGCTTCATCTCCGCCGGCTTGGCCAGAACCATCGCCGCATTCGTCGAGATATCCCCGTGCGACGGATCGCGCGGCGGTTCGACGGTAATTTTCGATGTATCAAGACCCTCCGGCAGATCGCCCGCCTTTACAAGATCTTCGATAATTTCGGCAATGTCGGCCTGAAAGGCCCTAAACAGGTTCATCGGCGTCCGTCCCGTTCTTCCCTCAACGCCCGGACGTCATCGCGCAAGGCACGCAATTCGGTTTGCAGGCTTTCCAGCGTCGCCTCCGCAGGCTCGCCCGCGGCCTCACGCTCGGCGCGTCCCTCTTCGGCCATCATTTCCTTGGCCGATTGCATGCTGTCGACAACGATCGCGACAACAAGGTTCAACACGAGGATCGACGTGACGATGACGAACGGCACAAAGAACATCCATGCGTACGGGTATGACTCCATCACCGGACGCACGATGCCCATCGACCAGCTTTCAAGCGTCATGATCTGGAACAAACTGTATATGGAGGCGCCGAGATCCCCGAAAAATTCCGGAAACGATGCCTTGAACAGCACCGTGGTCATCACGCCGCCGACGTAAAAGATCAGAAGCAGCAGGATTGCCGTCGATCCCAAGCCCGGCAACGACCGTAGCAGAGCTTCGACGACGACTCGCATGGTCGGCACCTGCGATATCAGTCGGAGCGCCCGCAGAATACGCAGGGCGCGTACGACAGAAAATGCCTCGGCGCCCGGGGTCAGCGCAACACCCACGACCACGAAATCGAAGACGCTCCACGGCCGCCTCACGAAACCGGTACCGTACGAAATCATCCGCATCATCAATTCGACCACGAAAATCGTCAGGAAGACGGTGTCCAGCGTATCCAGCACCGGGCCGAAAGAAGCGACAAGGGCTTCGGACGTCTGCATGCCGATAACAAGCGAGTTGAGAACGATAATACCGATGATGATGTTGTTGAATAGCTGCCCGTCGACAAGCAAAAGCAGCTTGTCGCGCATTCCACTCGGCCCGGGCGCGCTGTCATTCATGGGTGTGGTTGGTAATGCGCCCCGCGCCTGCTGTCAACGCGACTGCAGGCGCGGCGCAAAGGATGACCGGAATTACTCTGCGGCAGCGATCTGTGTCTGTTCAGGCGCCTGGCGGACGATGCAGTTGTAAACCCAGTCGCGCGAGCCGAAATGCTCGGCAATAACGTCGAGAGCTTCGTCTACATCGAATTCACAGCACGAGAAGACGTCGAAGTAGCATTCACCGGTATAATCGCAGAAGTGCGCGGTAATGTTCGACGTTTCGATAAGCTGGGTCAGCGTGTAACCGGCAGCTTGCGGGTTTTCCTTGGCAAAGTGGACAATCCACGGCTCGCCATAAGCCTTCATCTTGATCCGCTCAACCATATCCTTGGCGAAGCGCGCGATGGCATCCGCATCGGAACGGTTCTCGTTACAGTTGGCGACATCGACAGTGAGATGCATACCCCACATGGCCTTAAACTCCGCAAATTCGGGTTACAAAAAAACGCGGGAAAAATCCCACGAATGATCGCGCGTCTTCTACGCCTTTTTGCGTTCTGGATCAACAGATAGAAATGCCCATCGCAAATTTTTTTTTACCCCTCTCCAGACCCCGTTTCTTTTGCTGGGAACATCATAAAATTCCACTTGCATCCAAGGATTACTAGGTATTACAACGCGCGTCTTGATTTCGACTTTGTTGCAACCCGGCGGGCCAGCGTCAGCCGCGTTGTTGTGGGAAAGGTCACTGATTTGTCCAAGAGCCAGTTTAAAGTCATCGATACGGAAATCGCCGCCCCGGCGTCCGTGTCCGAAGGCAGTGAAGACAAGGACTACTTCATCCTCCGCGATGGGGTCCGTTACGCCGGCACACACCTCATTATCGACGTTTACGGTGCCGAACGCCTGGATGAGCTGGAGCATGTGGAAACAGCCCTTCGTAAGGCCGTCGATGCGGCAGGTGCAACGCTTCTGCACATTCACCTGCACCATTTCACGCCGAACGGTGGCATTTCGGGTGTTGCGGTTCTGGCCGAGTCCCATATTTCGATCCATACTTGGCCGGAATGCGGGTACGCTGCGCTGGATGTGTTCATGTGCGGTGAAGCCAACCCCCATGCGACCATCGAAATCCTGCGTGAAGCCTTTGCGCCCGAGCGGATCGCCGTCGAGGAGCATATGCGCGGTCGCGGCGTGTAACAGAGCTTATGACCGAGAAATCATTCAGGGAAACGCTCTATAACGGCTGGCAAACCGAATTCCAAAGTACCGACGTCTACTTTGACAGCGCCACCGATCACCAACGGTTGGTGATCTTCAACAATCCGGTGTTCGGTCGGATCATGATGCTGGACGGCGTCACGCAAACGACCGAAGCCGACGAGTTCATTTATCACGAGATGCTTGCGCACGTGCCGATCCTGGCGCACGGCGCGGCGAAACGGGTTCTGATCATCGGCGGCGGCGACGGCGGCATGCTGCGCGAGGTGTTGCGCCATACCTCGGTCGAGCATTGCACCATGGTCGAGATCGACCCCAGCGTCGTCGAACTGTCGAAAGTACACTTGCCGAACCATTCGAATGGCGCATTCGACGACCCCAGAACCGATCTGGTGTTTGCCGACGGCGCCGCCTTCGTTCGTGAAACCACAGATACCTTCGATGTGATGATCGTAGACAGCACGGATCCGATCGGCCCGGGTGAGGTATTGTTTCAGGATACCTTCTATGCCAATGCCAAAAAGTGCCTGACCCCCGGTGGCATTCTGGTCACGCAAAACGGCGTGCCGTTCATGCAACCTGACGAATTGAAGAACACGGTCACGCACCTGCGCCACCTGTTCACCGACGCCTCGTGTTATCTGGCGACCGTGCCGACTTATGTCGGCGGCCCGATGGCGTTCGGCTGGGCCAGTGACAATGCGGCTTTGCGCGACATCGGTGTTGATGCGCTTGTGGAGCGCTTTACCAAAGCAGGGATCGAAACGCGCTACTACACGCCGAGCGTTCACAAGGGTGCTTTCGCCCTGCCCGTCTATATTTCCAGGATTATCGACTGACCTGTCTGCCGGCCCCGTTGACCCGGCCCCGTTGACCCGGCCCCGTTGACCCGGCCCCGTTGATCCGGCTCAGACAGCCATCATCTGGTGCGCGTGTTCAATCAGCGCATCGCGATATTCCGCCATTTCCCCTTCGGTGTCTTCGCCTTCGACTTCGTTGAAGCGCGTCGCCCATTCCCCCATCGTGGAAAGCCATTCCTCGGGAAAGCCCATCGCCTCGCAGACGTCACGGACTTCGGCGATCTCCGCCTCGTGCACGTACTCATCGGCATAGGCCATACGCAGCAGTTCCAGCGCCGCGATGACACGCGCCTTGTGCGTATCGAACGCCGAGACGTTGATATCACCGAGCACACGACGCATATCGATATCGCCGTGCACACCCATTTCTTGACGCAGTGATTCGATCGCTTCCATTTCCTCGGCGGAATCCTCCCCGTCGGCCATGGCGATGCGGCTGGCCAGGATCAGAAAAGCCTCGCGTTGCGCGTCATTCAGCATTTCAAGAAACATCGATCAATCCTGACTCGGTGATTTGACGAGACTATTCGGCCGGTTGCGCCTGTGGTTCAGCGGCATCCCCGCCTTCATTTTCGGGCGATTCCTTGACCTTGCCGCACAGCCCGGCTTTTTCAAGTTCATCCCAGACATTGTCCCAGACATCGGATGCGATTTGCTCGCGCATCGAATAATTGGCAATCCAGTACTGGATCGAGAATTGCCCGCCCCAATCGTTATACCCATCGACCGTTCCGTTGTAGCGGACCGCCGGCTTTGGCTCCTTGACCAGATTTTCAGATTTCAAGAGCGCGCGCATCAGCACGTCTTCGATCATGCGCGGATCGACGTCAGGATCGACGTTCAGATTGAATGACAACCTGGTCACCTTGCCCGCTGTGTAATTGTGTACCGGCCATTCGGATGCCTGCCCGTTCGGGACCGATATGGTGAATCCGTTGCGCGACTTGACGCGCACCGTCCGCCAGGTGATATCGACGACCTCGCCTTCCTCCAAATCGCCTATCTTGACCCAGTCGCCAACCACGAACGGGCGTTCGATGTTGATCGCAATTCCGGAAAACACGTTCGAGATGTTGGCCTGAATGGCCAGACCGATGATCATTGCCAGCAAACCGGAGGTGGCGAGCAGACTGGTGATCTTCTGGTCGAAGACAAAAGCGATGATCCCGAACGCCGCAAGAACGTATATATTCAGCGAGCCGAACATGCGAATGACATTCGGCACCATACGCCGGGTATGCTGCTCCAGCGGCACCCACAGGAAGCGCTCCAGCGCAATGCCACAAATCCGTGCCGGCACGATCCACCACAGGCAGTCGTAAACCAGCACGATCATGTCGACATATCCGGCCTGTAGTTCCAGAACCGCAAAATCGAGCAAAAGGCTGCCACCGGCCAGCAACAATACCGGCCACGCCATGAGCCGAAGTATCCACGACTGCGCCGACCAGAAGCGACCGTGTTTCTTACGATCCATCAACACCGCGAACACCGATCCCAGCAGTCCGAAAATCGTCAGATAGACGAAGTATTCCTCGGGTACGAAATCGCGCACGTTGATCCGTGCCGGGCTGGTCAGAATACCCATCGTGATGCGCGAAAACAGTGGGTCGACCGATCCGTGCCCAACATACGTCGGATCGCCGCGCGTCCCGACCGGCACGATTTCCTGAGAGACCCAGGCCCGATCGATGTCCCAGTCCAGTTTTTCGCTGATCACCTGATTGCGTTCAAGGATCGCCTGGAAAGTCGTGTCGCCGGCGAGGCCGATCCCCAACACATCGGTGACGTATTGCAGGTTGTTTCGATTCAAAAAGCGATGTGCAAAATCGAACCCGATTAGGATCGTACCGTATGGCCGCTTAACCTTGGAGAAGTTGTAATTGAACTTCCCCGAAACCTCGAAGAGCTTGTAATTCAATCCGCGCGACATCTGCTCCGCAGCCGGTTTATCGAGCACGATTGGCTCAACTGCGTTCGAGAAAATCAGGTCTTCGGGATGGAAGTCGCCACTATAGCGGAACCACAGCAGGAAATTCAGCGTCACGGTGCCTTGTTCAAGGTCCAGATCCGTGACTTCCTTCACCTGCAACCCGGTGTAAACGACGTTCGTCTTGTACATGAAACGGTCGTTCACGTAGAGCACCTTGCCCTTCTTAAGCTCCTCGATGAAATTGGCGGCAACTCCGACCTTGATCGGTTGAAGCTGTGTCAGCGCCGAAACCATGTTGCGCCCGTCATAGCGTCCCATGAACACCGGCGATTTGGCCTCGCCTTCCTTCGAGAAGGTTTTGACGCCGGAAATGCCACGGATACCGGTCTCCGGGTCGATGGCCGCAGCAAGCCGCTCACGGATCATGCGGCGCCCGCCGTCAACGACGCTTTCCTCCTCGCCGTGTTGTCCGGCCTTGAACCCTTCGACGATTAAATGTGTCGTGTCGAAGGCATACGCCGCGACCCAGTCGGACGAGGCACCGAACTTGTTTTGGTAGCGCGAGTTGAAGTCCTGCGCCTCTTCATTTGCCGTGTCGAACAGCAGAGGTGTCGAGGCGACAATGCCGTTGGTATATTTGGCAATGGTTTCGTCGTCCGGACCGACGGCCTTCTGGAACGCGCGCGTCGCTAGGATCGACGTACCGACGACCGGATTGCGGGCCTTGGCATTGCGAAGCGCCGTCAGCACTTTGGCCGCCGTGTCTTCCTCGGCGGCGATGAACACCGTCCCGACGTCCAGCTTCGGCTTCAGATCGGCTACGATTTCGGCAATACGGGCATCCAGATTGCCGGATGTGCTGTCGAACCCCCATTTGTAGCGGATACGGGTGCCGAACCGCTTGTACGTCTCTTCGAACGTGTCAGCCATTTGCAGACCGCGCGGCGACAGATCGTGAATGATCGATGCGGTTTTCTGCCCCAGCACGTTCCGGGTGTAGTTGGCGACGAAGGCGGTCTCGTGGCTGGTGTCGAAAACACCGGAAAAAACGGCCGGATTGCCTTCCACGACTGCCCGGTCCAACGGCGCTGGCGCAATCATCGGCAGGTTGTGTTTCTGGTAGATCGGCGCCGCAGCCCGGCTCGCTTCCACGCTCCAATGGCCGATCACCGCAAGGGTCGATGAATTGGCTCCGAGGTCCTCGGCAATGCGCGCGGCTTCCGCTGGATCGTTCTTGTCGTCATAGACATCGACGATGACGCGGCCGCCACGGATACCGCCGGCGTCATTGATCCCCTCGGCATAAAGCTCTGCGCCCTGCTTCAATGATTGCCCGTTGACGGCGAGCGGGCCGCTCAGCGGCGCAACAACGGCAATGCGGACGGTTTTGTCCTCGTCATCGGACAAATAGGTGAAATTGGCGATAACGGAACCGATCACCGTCATGATGACCAGCAACGCCAAAATGAGTCCGAAGAGCTGCTTTTTGCTCAGCTTTTTCAGAAACTCCACGATTTCCCCCAATCCCGTCGCCCGAATATGGCCAATTTTGGCTTCAATAGTCGCCTAGGCTAACAGAATAGCCGCAAGACTGCGACCCACCTATTTGCAACCCTTTGTATGCCAATTGTTATTCGATTGTTAAATTTGGTAAAGCCCCTCAAACGGTGCTTGCAAACGATTCTCATCTTACGCTTTGATGCATTACAATCTGATTTCAAGAGTATTTTAAAGCCAGATGTTTACCTGCGCGTTATGTGTGGTTTAATACCGGTTGGCTGAGATCGCTCGCGAATTTCAGACCGAAAAACAAGAATAATTCGCGTTGCCGCGACGTTCAAAGAACGCACGGCAGCGGAAGGGCCGGGTAGGATAAAGTGATGAAGGACTGGATTCCTTCAACTCGTATTGTTGCGCGCACTGCAATCGCCTTAGTTGTGGTGGGTGGTATTGTGTGCGCATGGGTACCCACACCCGCCCGTGCCGAGGCGCTTGAAACCCTCCTGCCGTATGTCATCGAAAACCATGACCGGGTCCGTGCCGCGAAGTCGCGCCTGACCGCCGCCAGAAACCGTGCGCGCGAGGCGCTGGGCGGTTGGTATCCGACGCTCAGCCAGACTGCGAATGCCGGCCATGAAACACAAGAAAACGATGGCGGCGACGATACCCGGACCGGGTTCAACGAATGGGATATCTCGCTGACACAGCTTTTGTGGGATTTCGGGTCGACCAACGCCGCGATCGACAAAGCCCGCCTACAGGTTGAAGAAGCGCGCTATAACCTGATCGAGACACGCCAGTCGTTGATCCTCGAAGCCATCACCGCCTACATGAACGTCATCCGCTCAAATGCGGCGCTCAAGTTCGCCAAGGATTCAGAAGACAACATCCGACGGCAGACAGGCCTTGAAGAAGCATTGGTGGGGTTGGGGTCCGGTTTTTCCACCGACGTTCTGCAGGTGAAGTCCCAACTCGCCGGGGCACAGGCACGCCGCGTGCAAAGCGAAGGCGGCCTTATTAATGCATTGAACCGCTTTCAGGCCGTTTACGGCCGTATGCCGGATAATCTGGAAGCGCTCGAAACCGTGCCGTTTCCTGCCGGCTTCCTGCCGCAAACGCTGACCCAGGCGACCGATATCGCGCTCGAGTCCAATCCAACATTAAAGAATGCCATTCTTGCCGCCGATATCGCCGTCGAGGATGTGCGTATTGCGCGCGCCGACAACTTCGCACCGAAAATCGAAGCGTCGGGCGAACGTAAATTCAAAAAGAACGTGGGCGGCACCATCGGCGCGGAACAGGAAACCCTGGCAAAGGTCGAAATGACCTTCGATTTTAATCTGGGCTTCACCGCCGTCAACACACTGCGCGCGTCCGAGAGCGATCTGAGCGCGACGACATTTACCGCTGCAGACACTCGCCGCAACATCGAAGAACAGACCCGCAATGCCTGGCAACAGTTGCAGACCGCCAAGCAGACGACGTCGCACTTGAACAATCAGGCGAATATCGAAGCGGCATTCCTTGAACTGGCACGCAATGAACGCCAGCTGGGTCGCCGTACGCTTCTCGAAGTTCTGTCCAGCGAAACCAAATTGATCAACGCCAAGTCCGACGCGTTTTCCGCGGAAACGGACATGGTGATCGCTGCTTACGGGGTTCTGGCGGCGACAGGCCAGCTTGAATACGATGTGATCAAGCTCTCCAAGGGCGTCAAACCGCCGCATACGAGCGTGCCATCTTCGGCGCCCGCTGCGGAGACTCCTTCGTCTGCGCCATCTCCAGCCCCGGCCCTGCCCGTCACGCCGGACAACGGCCAGCAGATCAACGGCGAGATCGAACCCGATGTCACCGTTGCCGGCGGTCGCTCGATCACGGACCTGCACGCGCTGTTCCTGCAAATCGCGACGCCGAAAGTTGCCTCTCTGCCGGATACGACGGAAACGTACGGCAGATCGCAATCCGGGGGACTTGTCGCAAAGCCCAATCACCCGCCGAAACCGAAATCGCGCTATGACTCATTCGCCGATTTCGACACCCAGGCCGGCAGCTTTGGCGTCACAGAAGCAGAAGAGGTCGGAGGGGTCGAATTCGCGAGCAGCGACACGACGTCGCACCTTCCCGTGGATGCGCAAGCCGCTCTTCCCGCCGACAGCGACACCGCCGTTGCGCCGTCCACCGACCGCGCGATGCTTGATGACGCGCCTGGCAGCGATCCGCTGGAAGAAGTCGCCAGTCTCGTCGATGCCGACCCACGGGAAGAAACCGTACCTACGAAGAGCGGCTTCAGTTTCTCGAACCTGTTTTCGTACATTGATAACGCGCTGAATGCACTGCCCCACGCGCAAAACAGGCAAGATCAGTCCGAAACGATCCAGGTCGCCAACGCGCACGACAGCGTCACCATGGATATGCCACCGGCACCGATCCCCGCACCGGATATAACGATTGACGCCATCGAGGTTCCTGCCCCGACCGCCGACGAAGTTGCCGAAGCATCCGATAGTCGCAGCAGCGATGACGCCGTTACCCGTTTCTTGGGCGATGTGTTCGGTTTTTTCGAGCGAGCGCAGCCGATAGAGGCGCAAGCATCTGAAATCGCCGCGACAATCGATGACGCACCTTCAAGTGCGACCGGCGAAAATGCCGACACCGCGCCGGTCGCGGAAGTTGCATCGCTGCCCGAAGCCACGGGTACGTCAAGCGAACCGATAGATACAATATCCGAAAACGTGTCTGAAAATGCCGGAACGGATTTCAATCTGTTCGAATTCTTTGAAGCTGCGCACCAGCGTGCTCTCGAAAACAATTCGACGGGCACATCGTTGTCACCGGACGGCGGCGCTACCTCCACGTCGGACGACCGCATTTTTTCCACGTCGGACGGCGGCACACTTTCCACGTCGGACGGCGGCACACTTTCCACGTCGGACACCGGCTTTGAAAAGAAACCTTCCCTGCTGTCCTTTCTCGGCAGCATCTTAGGAAAAGACGACATTCTTAAGGATGTTCATTATCAGCCGGGGAACGATTTCGTCACGGTTGACCGGAATTGAACGTCCGGTCGCGTGCGCTCCTGCTGCGTATTAAATTGACGGAATTTCTGAAATAATACCGTCGGACGGTTTTCGGACGTTCCCGAAAGCAACGGAAATCGAGCGTTAGGCAATTGAAATGGGTGAGTTTTTTAAACGCCTGAAGGCCAAACCGGGGTTGACCGCCGAAATTGTGGCGGCGTCCCTGTTCGCTAATATTCTGGCCCTAGCCTCGCCTCTGTTCGTTATTCAGGTGCTGAACCGCTACGTGGGTCAGGGTGTCGATGCAACCCTCGCGGCGCTGGCGTCAGGCGTGCTGATCGCGATCGCCCTTGAGCTTGGTTTTCGTCAGGCGCGTATGAAGCTGGCGCGCGGTCTCAGCGCGAAGAACGACGACGAACTGTCGACCGGCGCGTTCGGCATTCTGACCACCGCCGAAAGCATGGCGTTGATGCGCATCCCCGCCGGTGAACGACGCGAGGTGGTGCGCGGCCTGGAAATGGTCGAAAACGCCTATACACCCGGCAACATCACGTCCGTGATCGATGTCCCGTTCGCCCTGTTGTTCGCCGTCGCGCTTTTCATGCTGAGCCCGCACCTTGCCGCCATTGCGGTCGGCTTTCTGATCGTGATCCTGATTTTCGCGGTGCAGTCGCAACGCAGTCTGCGCGGGCCCATGACGAACCTCAGCGCCGCCCAAAACGAGGTCTCCGGATTGCTGAACAATGCCAACGCCGCCACCGATACGGTGCGCGCCTTTGGCGGACGCGCGATCATGACCGATGCATGGAAAACGGCCAGCGAGCGTTCGCGTCTGCTGCGCGCGTTGATCGCCCGCCGTCAGGCGCTGGTGCAGTCCGTGACGCAAAGCGCGCAGGCACTGATGAGCGTCTTCATCTACTCCGTCGGCGCCTGGCTGGTGGTGCACGGCAAGCTCGACGTCGGCATGCTGATCGGCGCCAACATTCTGTCGGCTCGCACGCTCGGCCCGATGATCAAGTTCGCGCAACTCGGCGAAACCTTCGCCAAGGCCGAAAATGCGCTGACCAAGGTCCGCGAGTTCGCCTCTCTGCCGGTGGAGCCGGACAAGGGCGCGAAGCTCAGTCAGTTCAACGGCCAGATAGAATTCCGCGATGTCTCGTTCGCCTACCCCGGCGCGACGACACCGTTGTTCGAGGGTTTGAATTTCAAGCTGCCGCCGGGCGGCGTGATGGTCGTCACCGGTTCCAACGGTGCCGGAAAGTCTACATTGGCCAAGATCGCCGCCGGTCTTTTGCAGCCGGTCCGCGGACAGGTACTGGCCGACGGCGTCGACCTCAAGCAGCTCGACCCCGGCTGGTGGCGCTCCCAACTCATGTACCTGCCGCAGGAACCGACATTCATCAATGCCTCGCTTCGCGCCAACCTTGAAGCGGCCAACCCCGATCAAGACGAAGAGACGATGATGCGTATTCTTCGCGAAGTCGGCCTTGGCCCGTTTGTCGACGAAAGCCCGGACGGTTTGGACCGCATCATCGCCAATGGCGGCGGCAACATGGCGCTCGGCCAGCGCCGCCGGCTTGCCTTTGCCCGCGCAATGTTCGTCGGCGGCAAAATGGCCGTGCTCGACGAGCCGACGGAAAGCCTAGATGACGAAGGCACAGCGTTTGTCTACTCGGCACTGATCGACATGGCACGGCGCGGCAAGACCATCATCGCCTTTTCGCGCAATCCCAAGATCGTCAGCGCCGCGACCTTGATCCTTGATCTTGACAGCAAACCGACTCCTGTTCTGCGCCAGAACAAACCGCGCGTGGTGCGGGCGGAGACTGCGTCATGAATGAAGAAGGAATGACCACGCCCGCAGACGCCGAAGTAACCCGCGGCACGCATATGTTTCTCGGACTATGCGTTGGCGCGGTTATTGCGTTTTCCCTTTGGGCGACAAATGCCGAGTTGGACATCGTTTCCGTCGCCACCGGCGAGGTCGCGCCGTCAACGAACGTACAGTCGGTCGACCACCTGGAAGGCGGCATCGTTCGCGCCATCCTCGTCAAGGAAGGCGACCGGGTCGACGCCGGGCAACCGCTGGTCGAACTGGAGCGCACGCAAAGTGGCGCCGACGTGCAGGAACTGAAAATCCGCTTACGCTCCCTGCTCGCCGATATTTCACGCTACAACGCGGAGCTGGAAGGCGCCGATGCGCCGAAATTTCCCCCGGCGCTGATCAAGGCGGAACCGGAACTGATCCGCCAGGCGATAGGCCTGTTCGAAACCCGCAAGAAGCGGATGATGGGGCAAATCCGTGCACAGGAAGATGCAATCCGTCAGCGCGAACTTGAGATCAAGGAAGTGCAGTCGCGCCGTGAAAGCGCACGGAAAAGCCTGAATCTGATCACCGAGCAGATCGGGATTTCCGAGAAGCTTCTGGCGCAGGAACTGACCAACCGCATGCTGCACCTGAACCTGTTGAAAGAGGCCGCCGATCTGCGCGGGCGCATTGACGAGTCCGAAGCCGCCCTCCCGCGTCTGCGTGCCGCATTGGGCGAGGCACGCGCGAACATGGAAACCATCCGCGCATCGTTCCGCGAAGAGGCGCAGACCGAACTCGACAAAGTCACCCGCGAAATGGATGAACTGTCGCAGCGTATTCGCAAGGTCGAGGACAATCTGGACCGCACCACGCTCCGCGCTCCTGTCGCCGGGATCATCAAGTCGCTGTACGTGGTCAGTGTCGGCGGCGTGGTGCGTGCCGGGACGACCGTCGCCGATATCGTTCCGGCCGACGACCGACTGATCATAGAAGCGCAATTGCCACCGCAGGATATCGGCTATGTGCGCGCCGGTCAGGCGGCCAAGGTCACGCTGGCATCCGGTGATGCGGCAAAGTTCGGCGACCTGCCGGGCACCGTCGAGCGTGTATCCCCCGATACGCTGGTGACCGAAGACGGCCGGCCATTTTACAAGGTCCGCATTTCGACCGAACAAAGCTTCTTCGAGGACGGCAAGCTCCGTTACGACCTGTTCCCGGGCATGCAGGTCATTGCGTCGATCCAGACCGGTTCGCGAACCGTGATGGAATATATTCTCGATCCGCTGGTCGGGCGCATGCAGGATGCGCTCAGGGAGCGTTGAGCCATGCCCCTGACCAAACCGCAAATCAATGCTTTCAAAAAGCGTCTGGTGAAGATGCGTGAAGAACTGGACTCGCTCTCCGATATCTCCGCCGAGTCCCGCAAGCCGGTACAACTGGACCAGACCTCTATCGGCCGCGTGTCGCGGATGGATGCGCTGCAGGGTCAAGCGATGCAGCTTGAAACGGAGCGCCGACGCAATGTCGAGCGCCAGCGGATCGATGCCGCGCTGGAACGTATCGAGACGGGCGATTTCGGTTTTTGCACGGTGTGCGACGAGGACATCGCCCTGAAACGGCTCGAAAACGATCCCAGCGCCCCCAACTGCATCGACTGCCAGCGACACACTTAAGTTTGCGGCGACTCAGCCTCGGCGGTGGCGATATCGCGCATGGCAAGGCGGTGGAAGCGCAGGCTCAACCACGCCAACGAGACGACGCACCCGGCCAGAATGCCGTGGAACAAGCCGACAGCGCCGTTGTTCCAGTAAAAGGCTGACATGTATCCGACCGGCACCATGACGCCGAAGAAACTTGCGGTCTGGATGACACTGGGCATCCACACGTCCTTGCGGCCACGCAGCGCGTTGGCCATCACGGCCTGCCCGCCGTCGGGAACGAATATCCAAGCGATAAAGCCGATGGTGACGATCGCTTCGACAAGCAGCGCCGGATCGTCGGTATAAAACCGCGCAAGTTCCGTATCGAACGCGAACGTAGCGGCACCCATCAGCAACATAACGATGAAGTTGGCCCCGAGCCCGGTCCAGCCGGCCAACGCCGCATCCGGTATGTCACCGCGTCCATAAGCAATGCCGACGCGGACCGCGGTCGCGGAACCAATGCCGAGCGCCAGCATGAACACCAGCGCCATCAGGTTGAGGGTCAATCCGTACGCCGCCAGCGGCAACTTGCCGAGCCATCCGGCAAAAACATTGAGACTGGCAAAAGCCAGACTTTCAATGCCGACACTCAAGCCGATTGCGTACCCGATACGCCGCAGTTCCTGCCAGGATCTGAATCCACCGCTCAACGGCGCCCGGATCGCGAACGCTTCATGATCGCGCAGATGCCAAACGACCAGCATCAACCCGCCCCCCATGAACCAGCGTGCGGCCGTCGTCGCCCAGGCAGCACCCGCAGCGCCCATGGGTTCGCTCAGCCACGGGCCATCGATCAATAACCAGTTCAGCACGAGGTTGAGGATATTGGCGGCGACCATAATGACCATCCCGAGGCTGGGGCGGCCGATCCCTTCCAGAAAATAGACCGAACTCAGGAACAACAGATGACCGGGAAGCCCGAGCGCGATGACCCACATAATAGCGCCGCCGCTCTTCGACACGTCAGCAGATTGTCCGGTCAGAGACAGCAACTGTTCTCCGAAATAACCGACAGCAACGCACCCGACGCCGAGTAACAGCGCGTAGCGGACCGACCGCCGCCATACCGGCCCACATTCCTTGAGCCGCCCGGCACCATAGGAATTGGCCGTCAGCACGAGCGTTCCCATGATCATACCGAGCGCCGTGATCATCATGGGCATGATCAAACCAAGCCCGATCGCCAGATAGGCCAGTTCTTCGGCATCGAAATGCCCAGTCATGACGGTGTCCGCCATGACCAGGAACAGGAATCCAGAACGCGAGACGACGATTGGCGCGGCAAGCCGCACAAGCTCCGAACTGTGACGTCTTAAACGTCCGGAGAATCCTTCGATTTCAATACGGGTACGGACTTCAGGTTTATCGGCATCCATAGCGGTTCTTAGACAGCAATTACCCGCCAAACGCATTACCTTTTTGCTGACTTATCGCCCGAGAAGCTTAGAGTGCACGCCATGGACACCGCGACTCCCTCACCGCAAAACGACACCCGCGCCGGTATTTTCTGGATGGTGATGACGATGGCGATGTTCGTGTCGATGGACACCTGCGCAAAGTATCTGGTCGCCCACTATCCTACGCTGCAGGCCGTTTGGGGCCGGTATTTCTTTCAGGTCGTAATCCTGTGTATCGCGTTGGCGCCGCGGATTCCGACGCTGCTCAAAACTCAGAGTCTGACGTTTCAGCTTATCCGCTCACTTTTCCTGCTGGGTGCGACGCTGTGCTTTTTTACCGGACTCGGCACCATTCAGGTCGCCGAGGCCAGCGCCATCATGTTCACTTCGCCCCTTATGTTGACTGCCGCGGCGCCCTTCGTGCTAAAGGAAAAGGTCGGCATTCGCCGCTGGATGTCGGTTCTGGTCGGTTTCATCGGTGCACTGATCATCATTCGCCCGGGTCAGGGCGCGCTCGCCGAGGGTGCTTTCTGGGTGTTGGGCGCGGCCGCCTGCTATGCCTGTTATCAGCTCAGCACCCGCGCGCTCAGTGGTCAGGATTCGGTCCTGACGACGTTGTTTTACAGTGCCCTTCTGGGCGCCGTGATCATGAGCTTCGTCGTGCCGTTTCATTTCGTCATGTTCACCCCCACGGGATGGGGAATCATGGCGCTGGCCGGTCTGTTCGGGACTCTTGGGCACTTTTGCATGATCAAGGCGTTCTCCCACGCAGAAGCATCGAAGGTCGCGCCATACAGCTATACCAACCTAATCTGGGCGTCGATTATCGGTTTCGTACTGTTCGGCACATTGCCAGATATATGGACATACGTCGGCGCCGGAATCATCATTGCGTCGGGGCTTTACATCATCCACCGGGAACGGAAAACCCGTGAATAAACAACGATTTCAACGAATCGTGGTTTACATTTCGTTACAGTATTTTTGGAATCGTCAGGTTACTTTCAGGGTCTGTATGTAGTTTCCACCTCGTTGCTCAAATGAGGTGGAATATTCAATGGCTTTTTGCCGTTCCGTTTTGACTGTTTTCGTATTTCTGTTCGCTGCATCGCAGGCGAACGCCATGTGCGCGCCGTTCCCGAAAAGCGAATACCTCGGAAACTTCACGCATGCACAGGTGAAGACCTATGTCGACAAGGCACACGGCGGTGACTGGGCGCCCTATCTGGTCGCGCTCAACAGCAATCTCACGCGCCTCGAACAGCTTCAGCGTGCCGGCAAAGGCGCCGTTCTGAAAATCAGCGGCAAGTCGCGTATGGCAAGCCCGACCGACATCGCCAAATTCGTCTATGTCTCTAAACAATGGATTTCGGTGACGGAATGCCTGGCCGAGGAAAACGCCATGGCAGCCCTCAACAATTTCTCGACGGCGGCGGGTACCTCGACGGAAGCCGCACCGGCGCAACCCGTGGCACAGCCCGTCGACAAATCGGCGTCGCAAAATACCCCATCCGCCAAACCCGCGACCCCGGCAATGAAAAATACGTCCATCGTGTCGTTGGACAACGAAGTCGCCAGTCTGAACATCAAACCGATCAATGTGAAAATCACGTCGCTATGCGAATCCGGCGTGACGGTGTTCCGTGTGATCAACACCGGTGGCGCTTGGCCGGACAACGGCGTCTTCTCCATGTTCCGGCTCGCAGGTGAAAAGCGTGAACTGATCAGCGCACGCCGCATGCGGCTCGAAGCCGGTGATGCCAAGACCTTCCGCGTCAGCAAAAAGCAGAATTTGACCGGTCAGGTCGGGTTTTCGATCGATCCGTCGTGGTACCAGCGCGCATTCAAGATCGACGCCAACGCACAGTGCCGCTGAGCCACCGCGCTCGCCCCTGAAGCCTAGTCCTGCTTATCGCCTTCGAGTGCGTCGATCTGCGCCAGCAATTCGTCCAGGTGCGGGTCCGTCACGTCCAGCTTGCGCATTTCGTCGATCGTTCCGGCCAGGTAATCCCGACACAATCCGTACGTCCCCTTCGCGCCGGCCATGATCGCCGCCATGCGCTCGCTCGGCATAGGCCCGGCATAGTGTGGATGGTCGCGATTGACGATAAACGTCAGCGCCGCAACGCGCCCGCGTTCCATCGTTTCCACCGAAACCCACGCCGGACGATAGATGCCGCTGCCCATCTCGCGTTCCCATAACCGCTCCCAGGCATCCTCGACATCATCCTCGGTAACCCGATAGGCAATGCCACGACACATTCCGGCGCAATCCTCGAGACATAGGCCCAGACCCGGATTGTCGGGCGTACCGCGTGCCCGCGTCGTCCATATATGAAATTTGCGGTCATAGCCGCGGAGCGCGCCGGGGAGTTTGAGATCGTAATCGAAGCACGGATTCCACATCAGCGAGCCGAAGGCGAACACCCACATCGGTTCGTCCTTGGGGCGCGCGGCGCGTGTTTCCAGTAACAGTTTGTGGGCTTCTTTTTTTGGTAGTCGGACAAAATCGATATTCGGTTTCATGTGCCTCTACACGGTCCTTATACGATTTGCTCTCGGGTCTTCATAAACTGCAGGTCCGGCCAGTCGTCGGTTGCCTTGTTAAGATGCCACGCGTTGCGGGCAAGGAAAACCGGTTCGCCGTCATGATCTACGCCGACGGCGGCGCGGTTGCCATCCAGAAACTTTTTCAACATCTGCTGTTCGCCGCCGACCCACCTCGCTGTCATCAGTTCCGTCGGCTCAAAGTGAACAGGGATGTCATATTCAGTGCGGATACGGTCGGCCATGACTTCGAACTGCAACGAGCCGACAACACCGACAATCCAATCCGCACCTACCGAAGGCTTGATGACGCGGGCCGCGCCCTCTTCCGCCAGTTGCTGTAACGCACGGCCAAGGTGCTTGGCTTTCATCGGGTCGTCGGGGCGCACCTTCTGCAACAGTTCCGGCGCAAAGCTCGGGATGCCGGTGAAGTGAAGATCCTC
>Ga0070727_10001011_pt1 | contig 31131 bp, 23 predicted proteins | sample tdAd472_FD_66722 | JGI IMG/M metagenome (GOLD analysis project Ga0070727, IMG submission 66722) | Marine sediment microbial communities from the Atlantic coast under amendment with organic carbon and nitrate - tdAd47.2 | ecosystem: Environmental > Aquatic > Marine > Coastal > Sediment | place... | reverse complement strand
ACCAATATCTTTGGGCATGCCGACTTCCGCTATATTTAATGCCGCTTTTTGGGCGTAGCTTCGTTGAATTCCTGCCCCACTTAGGTGTTCCTCTACATTATAAGCTGGATCGACTCGATTGCGCAAAAGCCAACCTTCTCCCCCACTTGAGTTATCCCCTGTAATTAATTGATTATTAGCGACTAATCCTACGCCGAATCCAGTTCCTAAAGTGATCCCAATCAGGTGGCGAAAGCGTTTGGGGCTATGGGCCTTTTTGAGACTTTCATTCATGGTGGGCAAGAAGCCAAACAGGGCTTCGCCATAAGCAAAGAGATTCGCGTCATTATTGATGAAGACGGGTATGTTGAAATGGGCCTGCAGTATGGGCCCCAAGGCTACCCCGCCTCTGAAGGCATTCAAATTGGGTAAATCTCCAATAATTCCATTCGGGTAGTCAGCTGGACCAGGAAAAGCAAAACTGATCGCCGCTGCTGGGGCTTTCAATTGGCTTTGAACTTGTTCAAAACCACGAATGATATTGCCCAGGCACTTTTCTAGATCATCCTTATGTGGCGTGAGCCTAATCGGTTCGATAACCTCATTATACTGCTGGATGGCTGAGAAGATAAAATTAGTTCCCCCCGCATCGAGCGTCATGATGATAGGCTCACTACCAGCGACTGAATACTCCATTCTTAATGCTCAAATTTCTGGTACACAATTCTACCGTAAAAGGCGATAAATAGGAAACAAAGCAAAGGCAAAATAAAAGAGAAATTAACCTCACTTGCCCCCATGATACTAATATCATTGACCGCATTACCGCCCAAATCAATAATCATTCCCTGGAATTTCGGCATCAAGGCTCCACCTACAATCGCCATCACCAAGCCTGCTGCTCCAATTTTGGCTTCTTCTTCCTTCAACCCATTTAGCGCGATACCGTAAATCGTTGGGAACATCAACGACATGAAAAATGAGATGCCGACTAGGCAATAGAGGCCGTAAAATCCCTGAATGTAAATGGTACCTAATGAGAACAAAGCGCCTAAGAGGGAAAAATACATGAGCAGTTTACCCGGACTGACGAAACGCAATAAATAGGTGCCAATCGCTCGACCCACTAAGAATAAAACAAAGGCTGCAAACTGATAGTTGGCGGCCGTTTCACTAGAAACACCGATGGCCTCCGCATACTGATAAATATAGGTCCAGCACATGATCTGAGCGCCTACATAAAAGACTTGGGCCAATACCCCCATAACGTACTTTGTATTCTTACCTAATCGCTGAAAAGTGCTGCCGATACTAAGTGCTTCGTCATCATCGCTGGCTTCCGGCATTTTAAACACCAAGATTAGAATAAAAACGAGTAGGATCACTAAGCCTAAAACCACATAGGGGTTTCTGATGACGAGTAGATCAGAAGTTCTGATCAAAGCTCTTTGGGCTTCTTCCAATGCGCTAAAATCTGCGATATCATCCGACTGCAGTCTTTTTAGTACAAACTGCTGCGCAACCAAGAGTCCTAGCAGTAAACCGACAGGATTGAAAGCCTGTGCCAAGTTTAATCGCTGCGTTGCCGTCTCAGGCGTACCCATCGCGAGTATGTAGGGATTGGCAGTGGTTTCCAAAAAGGCTAAACCAAAGGTGAGTATATATAAGGCTAAGCAGAAAAACCAAAACTGTTCTAAAATCGCGGCCGGATAGAACATTAGCGCCCCACCAGCATATAAGGCGAGACCAATCAGCACTCCTACCTTATAGGAATACTTTCGGACAAATAAGGCTGCGGGAAGTGCCATACAAAAATAACCTCCATAGAAGGCCATCTGTACCCAAGCCGCTTGGGAATTGCTAAGTTCCAATACCTTTTTAAAGGCTTGTACCATTGGGTCGGTCACGGCATTAGCGAAGCCCCATAAAGCAAAGAGGGAAGTAATTAAAATGAAAGGTAAAAGTAGTTTCTTCGATACTACTACGGATTTTTCGGTGCTTTCCATGCTGGAGTAAAATTAGTTGATGTAACGTTTTGCGTTGTAATTATACTATATTTTATCAGGTTTCGGGATACAAATGAAAATTCTACTGGTAGAACTACTCTATAAATCGCCAAAATTTCCGTTTTCCTGCCGGTAAAGAAAAGGCAAGAACAAACTGCTTTGCCTGGCGAGACCGCTGCCCGATAGCTTCTTTTTCGTCTCCTGCGGCATTACGATAGCTCAATTTAAAGGACTGTCTTTTCGCATGAGCAAGAGGAAGCTGTAAGCTAAAGGGCACTGCTGCTTCAATCCAAAGCCCTTGATCCGTAAATTCTACTAATACCGCACCTGGCTGGTCATTACAGGCTATCTTGTATGAATCCTTTTCGATGGAGCTGCCCTTCCCTAGAAACAAAGTTGAGAGGGCTTCATCTTGATAAGAAACAATACCATAATTCCCTGTAAATGAGCCATTTATGAACACTATCTTGTCCAACCCCTTGAGGTGGTTGTAAATATAATCTTTTCGACCATTTTCCGAGCTTACGATCATACCAACGAATCCTAGGTCTTTACGGAGGGGTGAAAAGTACTCGACCTGAGTGACAGCTGGAGACGCTCCTTGAATAAAGGCATCTATAATAGCGGCGAAGGGTCGACTTTCCGCTTCACCTTCTTGTCTAAGGATGAGCGTCGGACTGGGTTGATGATATAATTCTTCGGGAACACTTGCGGCGTTGATGGCCCGGGAATAGGGTGCTTTTACGGTGAAAATACGCCGCTCCTCATTGCCTTTCATCCAGAGTTGAACCCTTAGGTCTTCTTTGGCAAGCGTAGGGAATTGAAATTGGGCGATGAAGTTGCCCGTGAAATCTACTCTTTTCTTGTGGGTGAAATAATTATAGCCTTTCAAATCTCCTTTTTTAGTAGACAATTCATCCGTATCAACTAAAGACAGGGCTTTCCCTTTAAAATCTTTCAAGCGCACTTCCTTTCCTTGTCCATGAAAGAAATACTCATGTTTTTTGTCCCGCTGGTCGTTTCTGGCGGAGCGAAAGATATCTATGAAGTAGCCCGAAGTGTCGCTAGTACGCACCGTTCCAGTCAGTCGGTGCTGACGGGCATCGGTGGCGGGTTCATTGAAGGTGACTTCGGAGAAAGTGTAGTCGCCACTAGAAGAGCCGGCCATCTCAGGGGCCGGATACAATGATTTCAGTTCGAAAGCATGAACGGAATTCATCGCCGTATAGTTAGACATACCGTCAACTACTACCGTATTATGGGCAGGGAATCGACTATAGTATTCTTTATGATCAGCCGACCAATAGCTGACCCCGGCCGCGGCATCAGGGGCTATGACCATGCCTTTGGCAAATAATTCTAAATTAATCCCATTGGCATGCGAGTGATTACCTAGCGAAGCATTTTTTGAAATCATCATCCCTTCCGAGGGACTGTGACCGTTTCGCTGAACCACCCAGCTAACATTGGGAGAATAAAAGCTAGTACCGACTAAATCAGCAATGGAATGCGCTGGCGGAACATCTATTAATTCTTCTGCATAATAAAACAACTGGAAAAGAGATTTGATTGGATTCCGATCATAGGCTTCTTCGGCGATGAATCGCTTTAGCTGGCTAGTGATTAATTTCTCTTTCTCTACCTGCCCGTATTTTCGATACTGAGCCACTAATAACTCTAGGGCTCTAAATCGAAGTCGAGCATGCTTGGCATCGCCATAGGCTGTCGTAAAGCCATTGGGAAAGAGGTAATTGAAATTGGCCAAGATGGCTTTTTCGAGGATGGGAAATTGCCCCAGTAAGTTATTGTCCAAGCTTTTATCCATCAAGGAGAATACTTCCAGAATATCGTCGGAAACCATGATGGAATAGTGCGCCACTTCGGGCCAAATACCGGTATGAGGATCAAAATTATCCATCACATCTTTCAATGCTTTTTGCTTTCTGGAATTTTGATTCATGACTTGATCTAGGTAATACTGCTGGCCTCTTCCATCCTTATAATCCTTGTCATTTTCTAGCGCCAATGCCAGGTAGGTGATGTAGCGAGCCTGCATTAAGTTCCAGTTATTACCGGGGACACCATATTTGATTTCTTGTTCTGCCCACTTCTTAAAAACGGTTTGCATCATATCGATGTCTTTGTCTTGCTCGACTAGATAATCATAGAGGAAGTCATAGGACAAGACCATGGGTCGGATGACTCCTTCATGAATAACTTCGAAGGTCTGCAAGCCCATCAAGTCGATATTTTTATGATTTTCAACGGTCAAGGGGGGATCGCGATGGTGCATGCCTTCGATATAGGGGATCAATATATCGCTAGCAAAAACGGCGTACTTTTCTTCTCCATATAGCCAGTATAGAAATGCAGCATCTTCCGCTAAATCTAGTATTTTCTTATTGATTCTTTCGATGATATGTCCGGTTTCGGAGGGCGCCACCCACTCCCAGGGTTTTCCTTCTTTCTTATCATTTTGCAGATACAAACCTCTCGGATCATCCATATAAGGCTTGATGTCTGCAATATCCGGCACCAAATAATCGGTATCCCAATCTCGCGAACCCGAAAAGCGAACGGTAGGTACAGGGGCCTCCCCTTCTCCGTGTGAAAAATCCATGCCATTTACATACACCCTTTTGTATTTGGTTTGCCAATACATTTGCAGGCGGGAGACAATCCACATGGGATCAGCTTGGTGTTTTGCAAGAAAGGGCGCTAGTTGTCGCTGCATTTCGTCTACATAGGCTACCGCAGGTCCATCTTGGGCCAGCCGTTCGAGTAAGGCGGGCTTCTCTTTGTTGGCGACATAGATGCGGGGATGCTGTTGGGCTATGCTGACTACTGATGGTAGGCAGAAGAATAGAAAGATAGAGACCCTCCCAATAAAAGGGACGAAGCAGAAGGTGGATTTCATGTTAAGGTGGTTTTCGTTTTAAAAGGGACGTTGTTTAAAGATAATCATTATCTTTTGTTGTCAAATATATGTTGGCGACAAGCTCTTGCTTGTTTGCCGATCTGGGCTGCGAGCTCCTGCTCGCCGGATTAATAACGGCGAGCAGGAGCTCGCAGCCAAAGCCCGCATACTAGTAAAACTAGTAGCGAACATCAACTATTAGATATCCAAAAAAGGTGAAGTGGATACGAAGTAATTTGCTAAGCTATCGACCAGCCCATTTCAGAAACCTAGCTTCTATCAACAATCCATTAGTAGAAGTTCCTAAGGCAACAAATGATCCACATTCATTTTATACATCTTGCCAATGGGAATCCGGTGATCAGCGATCGTGATCCGGTTGCCTTCAATGCTCTTGATATGCCGGATGGCTATAGCGAATGATTTGTGAACCTGCAGAAAATCGGCGGCAGGGAGTATGCTCAAGAGGTGAGAAATTTTTTCGCGCGTGACAATAGTCTCTTCTAGGGTCACCACCTTGCTGTAATTGCCAGCGGCTTCGATAAATAAGATATTATCAGTGACTACCTGCTGGTATTTTTTATCTCCACGAAGAAATATCCGCTCTGCTCCTACCGGTCTTTTTGCTACTTTTCCGGGAGTGGGGGGAGTCTTGGGGGCGCTAATCACCTTATTCATAGCCTTTAAAAATCGTTCAAACCCGAAGGGCTTTAATAGATAATCGACCACATTTAGCTCATAACCTTCGAGTGCAAATTCACTATAGGCGGTGGTGACAATGACTTGCGGAGGAGCGCTGAGGGTCTTTAGGAAATCAAAGCCTTTTAATTTGGGCATATTAAGGTCAAGAAAGATCAAATCGACCTCATATTCATTCAAATATTGGATGGCTTCCAATGCATCATAGCAGTTCTTTTGGAGCTGAAGATTGGGTAGCATATCACAATAGCCCTTGATAATATCATGAGCTATGTATTCGTCGTCGATAATTAGGTATTTGATCATATCAACTGCAAAGATAATTGAGCTTTAAATACATCGTTCGTTTCAGAAAAAGAAAGTGAGTGTTTATTGGGGTAAACCAATTCTAGCCTGCGCCTCAGATTCCGAAGCCCGATCCCCGGTTCATCCACCAAGTCACTACCATCAAAATTATTCTCAATGGCAAAGGTAATATCCTGGGTGCCAGCAATCAGATTGATATGGATATAGGCATTATTTCTCAACTTTTCTACGCCGTGTTTAAAGGCGTTCTCTAATAAAATCACGAATATTAAAGGGAGTACTTGATGTCCTTCCTCTTGCACATGTATGTTGAATTTCACCTCAATCTTCTTCTGGTACCGCATCTGATGTAAGGCAATGAAGTTTTTTAGGTAGGCTATTTCAGCTTCCAGTGTAACTCGATCTTGTTGGCCCTGATAAATACTGTATCGCATCATATCTGATAGCTTCAGGATGAGTTGCTGCGCTTTTTCGGAATCCTGCTTGACTAAGCCATATAAGTTGTTTAGCATATTGAAAAAGAAGTGCGGATTGACCTGACTTTGGAGGTGTACTAATTCCGTTTTTGCTTTCTCATTTTTCAATCGAATGATCAATTTAGCCTGTCGGATCAGCCAGCCGATCCACAGCACAAATAGCCCGCCAAAGTAAAAGAGAGCTGCGAGTTCAGCTAGGGGTTCAACTTCATAAAGGGTCAAAACGAATAATAAGGCCGTAGCTGCTGCACCGACCATCCAGTAGGCGTATTTGAGAGGGCCTAATTGTGTGCTGATGGATTGTCCCAGGCGCAATCCCTTTCGATATCGATACCGGAGATAGGTAAAAACCAAGGTGAAAGCAAGTACTTGCGCGAGGATTAATGCGAAGACCATATGTCTGGGATGCAACTCTAGAATACCCGAAAAGCAGCTTATGATAAGGATGAATGCCAGAACGGGATATTCTATTTTTTTCCAAGTAGCAGGATTTATTTTTTCTTTCTTGGCCAGCCACCCATTCAGGGGAAAGTAGACCATACCCGTCAAAAATGAAAGCAGAAATAGTCCACCCGTAGCTTCAATATTGTTCTCCATCAGGTTCAAGCCACCCACCCCCCAAAAAAAGAGAAGACCCAGGATAAAAATGCTGCGTTTATTTTTTTCAATTATCGAAGTCATACCCAAAAATAGGAAACTAAAGAGCAGCAGTCAAAAATGTTGTTGAACACCTTCTACTCAGGGATCAACGGAAGGAAAAGTGGGGTGAAATTACTTCATATCCAAAGCTCGCTCTTGTACATCCACCGAGGCGCTGTTCATCACATTAATTCTGAGGTTCATACCTGGTGCAATATGTTTGTCCAAACAAAACCAGTCAGATGAGTAGCCTTACGATTAAAGACCTATCCAAGACCTATGCTAATGGCCTGCGTGCACTACAACAGGTTTCACTGGACATCCCCGTGGGTATGTTTGGCTTACTGGGCCCGAATGGCGCAGGCAAGTCCACCTTAATGCGAACCATCGCTACCTTACAAGAGGCCGATCAGGGGACGATTACCTTGGGTGATTTGGACGTATTGGACCAGAAAGATGAGGTGAGAAAACGTTTAGGTTATTTACCCCAAGAATTTGGACTGTATCCCAATCTTACGGCCCAAGATTTGTTACATCATCTAGCCGTATTGAAAGGCTTGACCCACCGTGGACAAAGGCGGGAAATTGTAGCGGCACTCCTAGAAAAGACAAACCTTTATACGCATAGAAAGAAAAAGCTGGGTGGCTTTTCTGGTGGAATGAAGCAACGATTCGGGATTGCACAAGCCCTGTTGGCCAATCCTGATCTCATTATTGTAGATGAACCCACTGCTGGGCTTGATCCCGCTGAGCGAAACCGTTTCTATGATTTACTTTCTGAGTTAGGCGAAAATAAGATTGTCATTTTATCTACGCATATCGTAGAAGATGTCAAAGAATTGTGCACCAAGATGGCGATCCTGCACCAAGGGCGTGTGCTGTTGCAAGGAAATCCACTGCAAAGTATTGCGCAAATTGAAGGGAAAATTTATAGTAAGATCATCAGGAAAGAAGAATTAGATGCCTACCAAAACAACTACACCCTTATTGCCAATCGACTGCTACAGGGCAAACCCATCATCCATATTTATAGCGAAAGCGAACCCGAAGGAGGCTTTGAAGCAGTGAAAGCAGACCTGAGTGACGTCTACTTCTCACACATTTTTGGGCAGCTTAGCTTACAGCAACAGCGGATTACATCTCCCCAGCTAACTAGCTGCTATCCTCCGTCTTTATGAATCTACTTCCCCCGCCGTTTCCCCGCCCCTGCAGGTGCCTGTCTAGCTAACTAATTAGACTTTCATCTGCAACATCCTTGGAGGCTAGGCTTCCAGGGGATGTTGGTGAAAAAGACCAACATCGGTAGGGCATCGGCGGGTCTTCTAATATATCCAAATATTGATAGCATATGTTATTCGAAATCTTCCAATTTGAACTAAAGTATCGAGCCAAACGTCCAGATACTTACCTCTATTTTGCTCTCCTTACCCTCTGTTCTTCCGTTGCGGTAGACTTCATATTTGAAGGAGCTTTGGGGCCAGTCAAAGAGAATGCACCTTATATCATTGGTATAGGTATGAGCATTCTCTCTGCTTTCTTCATGATGATCACCTCCATGATTATGGGAGTTGCCATTTTAAGAGATACCACTTATAAAATGGGAGCCCTGCTTTGGACGAAGCCAATTAAAAAATGGGAATATTTGTTGGGCCGCTTTGGAGGCGCCTTTACGGTTTTAACCCTCATTTTTAGTGGCGTGCTCTGGGGGTCTATGCTAAGTATCTGGATGCCCTGGCGAGAACCTACCGATTTACTCGCCTTTGATTTTTGGAGCTACCTGAAGCCTTTTTTGCTGGTCGTCCTCCCTACCCTATTTTTCGGCAGTGCGCTCTTTTTTGTGAGTGGAGCCCTCAGTCGCAAACTCATTGTCGTATATACCCAAGGTATCTTGTTTTTTATGCTGTACCTGGTGAGCATGGTTCTTTCTCAGGATGCGGAGGATCCGTTTTGGGCAGCCTTGTTGGATCCCTTTTCTTTTCAAACGATCAAAGCGGTTGCGCGCCATTGGACTCCCTTGCTGCGAAATGAAAATCCATTGCCGCTTGGCGGGCTACTGCTTTACAATCGACTGATTTGGATAGGATTAGGTGTGCTGATCTTGATTTTAGGGTATTTTGGATTTGATACCAATCTAATTAAGAATGCGACTACTAAGCAAAAAAACCAACCGCTTCCGCTTACTACTAGTGCTGCTATCCTAGAGCAATTGAGGATGAAAATTCCAAGCTTTCCGATCCAGTGGAATGGAAAGACACATCTGTACCAATTCGTACATCTCTCTTACTTTTACTTCAAAACCCTATTGAAGGAACCTTCTTTTTGGGCGATTGTGATTTGTGGGATGGCCATTATTTTTGTCAACTCTATTAGCTTGGGTACAACTTATGGCGTTGATAGTTATCCCCTAACCTATATGGTAGTAGAAGAGTTGGAAGAGCTGTCGATTGGTTTTTTTTTAATCATTATGGTTTTTTTTTCAGGGGAAATGATTTGGAAAGAAAAAGATATCAAACTGCATTTCATCACTGATGCTGCGCCGATTGCTACTTTTATTCAACTCGCCAGCAAGTTTGCTGGATTGATACTTATGTATATAGTTTTAATGTTGGCCTTGATACTCTCCGGTCTACTTTTTCAAACAACACAAGCTTTTTATGATTATCAACTAGAGGTCTATTTAATAGACTTTTTTCTAGTAGTCTTAGCCTTTTTGGCGCTTTTCACGATAGCCGCTTTTTTATTTCAAACCCTAGTTCATCACAAATTCGTGGCACACCTCTTATTGGTGTTTTTTGTCTTCGGTACCTTGATGTTGAAAGTCTTGGGCTATAGTCATGGTTTATACAGCTTCGGGGGGAACGATTTGGGGATTTACTCCGCGATGAATCAATATGGACACTTCGCAGAACCCTATGCTTGGTTCAAGTTATACTGGATGGCTTTTGCACTACTCCTACTGATCATTTCCAGTCTTTTAGTGGTACGAGGAAGCGAGACGGCCTGGAGGATGCGATGGAGATTGGGAAGGTCTCGATTGACACGCCCTTTGATGAGGCTGGGGCTTGCTGGTCTGTTGGTTTTTGGACTGACAGGCTGTTATATTTTTTATAATACGAATGTGCTCAATACCTATACCTCAGCCAGTGAGGAAAAAGCCTATCGAGTAAGTTATGAGAAAAGCCTGAAAGCCTTTGAATACCTCCCACAACCCAAAATTGTCGATGTAAATTTATCGTTGGAACTCTATCCCAACGAAAGAAACTATATGGTGGAGGGCTCTTATACCTTAGTCAATACAGATAGTTTTGCCATAGATGAAATCCATGTGCAAAGTATACCGAATGAGCAAATCGTAGTAGAAGATCTGCATCTCGAAGGAGGGGCTGAGGCCCAGCAAGATTATGAAGAATATGGTTATCTCATCTATCAGTTGACTACACCACTCCAAGTAGGGGATTCTATCAAAATGTTTTTCCGGCAAAGCTTTACCACCCATGGTTTTACAGAGAGCGAGAATATCGCATTGGTGTACAATGGTTCCTTCCTTAATAATGATCACTTCCCTAGTTTGGGGTATAACCGAAACCTGGAATTGCAGGATGATGCTACCCGCGAAGACTATGGCCTTGCACCTAGGATGAATCGGGCGAAGCGGAACGACCCGAAGGAACTCTACAATGGCCGATCAGGAGGAGATGGCTACGAAATTCATTTTGAGATCACGATCGGTACGGAAGCCGATCAGATAGCCATTGCGCCAGGCACACTGGTCAAAGAATGGACGGCCGATCAGCGAAACCACTTTCACTATGAAATGGAGGAACCGATGATCAATTTTTATTCGATTGTCTCGGCTCGCTATGCAGTGGAAAAAGATAAATGGATACCCGCTCATGACAGTCTGGGCCACCCCATTGACTTAGAAATTTACTACCACAAGGAGCACGACTACAATCTAGATCGCATGATGGCATCGATGCAAGCCTCTTTCGACTACTACAGCAAACATTTTAGCCCCTACCCCTATCAGCAATTGCGTATCATGGAGTTTCCACGCTACAAGAACTTTGCCCAGTCTTTTCCAGGCACGATTCCTTTTTCCGAATCCATCGGTTTTATCTTGGATATTGATGATGAGGTAGATGTGGACATGGCTGCCTTTGTTACTGCTCATGAGTTGGCGCATCAATGGTGGGGCTTGCAAGTTGTGGCTGCTAATGTAGAAGGCCGACATATGATCTTGGAGTCATTGTCCCAATATTCGGCGCTAATGGTCATGCGGGAAATGTATGGAGAGGAAAAAGTGCAACAATTTTTAGGAAAGGAAAGAAAAAGTTACCTAGAAGGCAGGATTGGTGAAAGAGAGACGGAAATGCCGCTGGCTCAGGTCCAGAGCCAAAAATACACTTACTACCACAAGGGAGCTTTAAATCTATATGCTTTCCAAGATTATATTTCTGAAGATAGCCTGAATTTAGCCCTTCGACGGTTTATCAGAGATTGGAACTGTTTTGAGGAGTCACGGCCAGCGGAGCGTTATGCCACGACCCTGGATCTGCTCGATTATTTTCGGGAGGTGACGCCCGATAGCCTGCAATATGTGATTACGGATTTATTTGAAACGGTTACGCTTTATGAAAATAAATGCCTGGAGGGTTCCTTTGAAAGGCAAGCCGCAGATCGCTATCAAGTGGAGTTGACTGTGGAAGCAGCGAAGTATAGGGTGGATTCACTGGGGGTGGAAAATCCTATAGCTATTGATGATTGGATGGATATTGGGGTATATGGAGTGACTACTGATGGTCGAGATACCCTACTCTATTTGCAGTCACATAAGATCGTTCAGAATATCACTTCTATCACCATCCTAGTCGATCAAGTACCGACTCGGGCGGGGATTGATCCGCTACTTAAACTAATAGATAAAGAGAGCGAGGATAATGTGCGGATAGTTAAGAGTTTAAGCGCAGATTTATGAATGTGTTTTTTGCTGTATCATGTCAAGATTTCCATATCATCCATAATATCCTCGTATTAGACTTCAGAAGTTTTCCCAGTCTTGTCTAAAGAAACTTCTGAAGTCTTGCCTGCTTAAATTTATCTCCAGCGATCTCTTTGCTCCTGACAAAGAGATCGCTATGAGACAATGTGTAATACGTATTTATACTGGAGCAGTGATGGTCAATTTGTCTACCATCTGTCGCGCTTCTTCTTTGGCCTTTTCAAGAGCCGCCTGTGTTAGGCCAGGGGCCATATCCAAAGGCTGAGCGTGAACGAAATGGATGTCTTCAATACCCGCAAATCCAAAAATGGCTCGCAAATAAGGTTCCTGATGATCCAGTTGATGCATCGGGCTTCCAGGGCTATAATCGCTTCCTCTGGAGGTAATACAAACCATTTGCTCATATTTGGCAAAACCCTCAGGGCCATTCGCGGTAAAGCTGAAGAGGATACCTGCCTGCATAATCACATCGATGTAATGTTTGAGCATGTAGGGAATACTGAAGTTCCACATAGGTGCCGTGATGAGAAACAGGTCGTAAGAAATGAAGTGTTCGGCTAAGGCTGACACTTCTTTCCACGATTTTTGACTTTGTTCATCAAGTTCTCCTCCCTGCATTAGGAGGTATTTGGCTTTGACGGTGGAATCCAAGACGGGAGGCAGTTCTGTTTTGGAAAGATCAAGTTCATCCACCTGAATATGCGGATGTTTTTCCTTCAGCGCTTGCAAAAATTCCTTTGAAATACTAAGTGTCCGGGATTGCTCTCCTCGGGTTGTAGCAATAAGATGTAATAACTTCATTACGACTGGGTTGGATTTATAAATAATACGTTATCAAAGCTCTAGCATCCATCCTTAGAAAAAGGATGCTAGAGCTTTAATAATAAGTAAATAGGCTATTAAAGAAGATAAATGGGTTCCATTCAGTTCGATGGAGGGAGAGGCCACTTGTAGTTCTTTTTGAAGTATGCTTTTTAGTGAAATTATTCAAAAAGAGTGCTCTTTTTCAATGGACCCTGTAAAGCTAGTATTATTTTGTTTTCCGTTGGTATGGGAAGCCATTTTTATGGAATTTTTTTCAAACATAGGATCTCTAAAAAACTCGCTTCATAACCTCTTCTTTGTAGCTCGTCCCAATGGGTAGCTTTTTCTTTCCTAAATGAACCATATTACCCTCCAATGCAGCTATATAATCGATATTAGCGATGTAGGATTTATGAATTCGGATGAATAGTTCTGGCGGTAATTCCTGTTCCAATTTTTTCAATGAACCCAAAGATAAAGTCCGGCCGTCAGGGGTGTGGTAAGCTACATATTCCTTCATGCTTTCAATGTACAAGATGTCTTTATAAAATATGCGAAACACTTTGAACTCAGATTTGACAAGAATATAGTCTTTTTGTTTTTCTCCCGTTTGTTTGATAGGCGTAGGAGAATGGGGGGGGTGTTCATTCTGGGTCGTTTTCAATAGTTTCCCGACTTTATTGATGGCTTGTAAAAAACGCTCAAAACGGAATGGTTTAAGCAGGTAATCAACCACATCCAATTCAAAGCCCTCCAGCGCATATTCATTATAGGCTGTCGTAAAAATGACCAATGGTTTTTGTGGAAGTGTCCTTAAGAATTCTACGCCCGTCAAATCAGGCATTTGAATGTCAAGGAACATCAGGTCAACCTGGTTTTCCTGAAGTGCCTGCATCGCTTCAAACGGATTAGCACATTTTCCAACTATGTTTAAATGGGGTAAACGAATGATGTAATTTTCTACTAGGTTTCTTGCCAATTCTTCGTCGTCTACAATGAGGCAATTTATTTTTTTCATTGAACAGTGATTTTTAAGATGACTTCAAATTGGTCGTCGGTTTGCTTGATATTTAATTCGTGTTGGTGGTCTGGATAAAGCAACTCAAGGCGTTTTTTTGTATTTTCTAAACCGACTCCACTTACTTCATCCTTGGTAAAATCATTTTTAGGAATGCTATTGACTACCTGAAATTCTATTTTTTCAAATTTTGGCATGTTGCAAAAATGGGTATTTCTATGCTAACTAAAAAGAATTGTCAACAAGGAAGATGATCTTGTCTATCATTTCTTCAATCTACTCAATAACCACCAATTGCTTTTTAAAACACGGGTTATTGAGTTTATCTCCTTCTTCTTCGATGAGATATTGTTTTACGTTGAATATGTTTTGAGCGGCTTAGCAGCAGGGGCATATTTGTATCAGAAATACAAACAAGCTGATCGGATAATTCAAAAAAATCAATATGAAAAAGAGCAAATTAAAATCAATGAGCGGACTGGTGCTGATGAGCTTACTTTTGACCGCTTTTGCACCAACTGATACGTATGCCCAACGAAACAATCAGAAAGGTAAGGAGAAAAAAGTAAAAGTGGCCACTCCTGTAAAGCACTATAATAAGCAACCAAGACGAGGGGCGCAGGTTACTGCCTTACCGAAAAAGACCGTAGTGGTAACACACCGCAATTCGAATTACCACTATAGGGACGGCATTTTTTATCGCCCTGTAAATGGTAGCTATGTAGTCGCGGCACCTCCTATCGGTATTCGTGTTTCTGTATTGCCGCCCAACCCATTCCGAGTAATCATTTCAGGACGTTCCTACTATTACTATTACGGCACTTATTATACGCCTATTCCTAATGGTGGGTATGAAGTCGTGGGTGCGCCTATTGGTGCAAGAATCGATGCTTTGCCTGATGGATACGAAGTGTTTGAATTGGATGGTCTGGTATACTACCGCCTGGATGAGACATATTACAAAGCCATTCTCGAACCTAACGGAAATGTAGTATATGAAGTAGTTCGGGTTTGAAAAAATAGATCGGAAAATTTTTACTGATTTTCCACCCAATTATCACAAATAGTTCATTCACTTTTTAACATTAAAAAAATGAAATCATCAATCAAGTTTTTAGCCATCATCGCTTTGTTTTTCACCTTTAATTTTGCTGCCCATGCACAACGAGGAGGAGGACCATCACTAAATCCAGAACAAATGGCGGAAAAGGAGACTACCCGACTGGTTGAGGAATTAACCCTTGACGAAGCACAGGCTGCCAAGGTCAAAGAAATCAATCTAGCCTATGCGAAAAAAATGCAGGAAGCCCGTGATGACAACAAGGGCAATCGAGATGCCATGAAAGAAATTGTAGCCTCTATCCACACGGAAAAAAGTGCAGAAATGAAAATGATTTTGTCGGAAGCACAATTCAAAACCTTTGAAGAAATTCAGGCTAAGCAAGCTGGCCGTAAAAAAGGTAGAGGTGGAAAAGGTGGAAAAGGTGGAAGCAGAAGTTAAAGTTGAATGCAATTACCGAGATTCCCTAATCTCTTCGGTCGGCATCGAATATGCCGACCGGCTTTTCAACCTAGATCGTTTTAGCCTTCATTTTTGCAGCATCATAATCACGTAAAGATTAATTATCATGACAAAGAAAATCATTATCGGAATATTCCTACAACTCGTCGCCATATTGGGCTTTGCTCAATCGGCCACTGTTTCAGGAATTATTATGGATGCGAAAGAGAATATCCCGCTCATCGGTACGCATATTTTTTTAAAAAATGCTGGTGTAGATCAGCAGGCGATTTCTGATTATGAAGGCAAATTTCAGTTTGAAAATGTGCCCAAAGGAAATTACCAATTGGGAATTACTTATATCGGTTACCAAGCTTTTTCAAAAGTAGTTCAAGTCAATGAGGGGGCTATTAATTTAGGGAATCTCTTTATGCAGGAAGGTATAGACTTGCAAGAAATTCAAGTGGTTGAAAAAGTACTGCCAGTCATCCAACTGGAAGATACCACGCAATTTAATGCCAATGCTTACAAAACCTTAGCCGATGCCGATGCATCTGATTTAATTGAAAAAATGCCAACGGTTGTTGTGGACAATGGAAAAATCCAGGCACAGGGAGAAGATGTAAAAAAAGTATTGGTGGATGGCAAGCCTTTTTTTGGTAATGACCCAACGGCTGCGTTAAAGAACCTGCCGGCAGAGGTGATTGATAAAATCCAAATTTATGACGAGCAAAGTGACCAGGCCCAGTTCACAGGCTTTGATGATGGAGAAACCTCCAAAACTATCAATATCATCACTAAGCCGAATATGCGATCTGGTCAGTTTGGAAAAATCTATGCAGGCTATGGCTACGAAGATAAGTATCAGGCAGGGGGCAATCTCAATATCTTCAATGGCGACCAACGCATCTCCATCATTGGTTTGTCGAACAATATCAATCAGCAGAATTTTTCTACGGAAGATTTGCTGGGCGTTGTTGGTTCTTCTGGAACGGGGCGCCGTGGTGGTGGCGGTGGTAAAGGAGGTGGACCCGCTGGTCGTGGTGGTGGACAATCAGGTGCCTCTACCAGTGACTTCTTAGTATCACAACAAGGAGGAATTACTGCATCCGATGCTTTCGGAATTAATTTTTCTGACAAGTGGGGCGATAAATTGGATGTTTCTGCCAGCTATTTTTTTAATCAATCCGACAACACGACCGAGCAAATTTTGTCGCAGCAATATTTCGATGCTGAAGGATTGACCGACTTGTATTCAGAGGAAAGCCTGGCGCAAAGCACCAATTTGAACCATCGTTTTACGGGTGTTTTTGACTATAAAATAAATGAAAACAATTCTATCATTTGGCGCCCAAATGCAAGTTGGCAGGGCAATAATGGACAAGAAAGCGTGTTTGGTCAGACGCTGCTCAATTCCAATATCTTAAATCAAACCGAAAGCGATTTCTTAGCGGACTTGTCCACCTTGAATTTGAACAATTCCTTACTGTGGCGACATAAATTCCCAAAAGAAGGACGAACCCTTTCCGTTGATTTAACTAGTGGGTATGCTCCAAAAGAGGGCGAGAGTTATTTGTTGTCTGACAACCTATTTGAGACAGAAACTACAAGGCTCGACCAATTTTCAAGCCTCGATAATAATAAATGGAGCCTGGCTTCTAACATACAATACACTGAACCGATTAACGAGAAAAGCCAACTCATGCTGAATTACAAAGCGAGTTACCAACAAGAAGAAAGCACCAAAGAAACTTTCGATTTTGAGGAAGCGACGCAGGGCTATAACTTGTTCAATGAAGATTTGAGTAATGTCTTCTCCAATGACTATTTTAGTCAGTCACTTGGAGGGGGATATCGTTACAAATCGGGGAACTGGCGATTGATGACAAGAGCCAATGTACAATGGGCGGAATTGTTAACGGAACAAAGCCTCCCCTACCAAGCAACTACTGAAAATGATTTTTTGAATGTATTGCCAATGGCGATGTTGTCTTATCGACCTTCCCGCGCGGAGAATTTCCGATTGATGTATCGTACGAGTACCGAATTGCCAAGTATTGACCAATTACAAAATGTGGTGGACAATAGCAATCCTTTACAATTGTCGGCAGGTAACCCGAATTTATTGCAGGCTTATCAACACAGCTTGATGGGGCGGTATTCCAAAACGAATACCGAAAAATCATCTGTCTTTTTTGCGATGCTTAGTGGTAGCCTGACTAATAATTATTTGGCCAATAGTACTTACTTTTCGGCAGCCGATTATGATCCTACTTTGGAAGAAAATGTTCAAATATCTATTCCCGTTAACCTGGATGGCTACTATAATTTGCGTTCCTTCGTCACGTATGGATTTCCCGTTACACCCATTAAGTCCAGTTTGAACATTGATTTTACGGCGAATCACACCCACACACCAGGTCTGATCAACGAGGAAATGAATTATGCAAATAACTCCAATGCCGGTATTGGCCTCACGCTTTCAAGCAACATTAGTGAGCGAGTTGATTTTACCATTTCCTCTCGAAGCAATTTCAATTTTGTCGAAAATACATTACAATCTGCCAGCAATTCCAATTACTTAAACCAGAAGACCAAACTGAAATTTGGTTGGGTTTTGGGAGATGGTTTTGTATTCAGGACAGATGTGACGCATGATTACTACGATGGTTTAGCGGAAGATTTTGATCAAAATTATGTACTCTGGAATCTGAGCGTGGGTAAAAAAATATTCAAAAATGACCGGGGAGAAATTAGCTTAACTGTTTTTGATTTGCTGAATCAAAATAATGCACTGAGCCGAAATATCACCGAGGTTTATACGGAAGACATTCAGACGAATGTTTTGCAGCAATACGCGATGTTAAGTTTTAAGTATGATTTGCGGCATTTTAAGATTAAGTAATGGTTTATGTCATCATTTTTGATTCGCTGACAATTTTTGTGGTCCCGGCTGGCCAGCCGAGACCACAAAAATTGTTAGAGCTTGTTTGGAGGTAGCGATTCGGGCTGCAAATATTCATTTAAGCAACCTTACTTCGGCTATTTCTGGCACCGTAGCGCTGCTATGCTGCCAAAAATGAGTCTCGCAAGAACACTTAACTTAATATTTTCGCTACCAAAGCCTACCTCCAAACAAGCTCTCAGAGAAGGTCATTTCTTCTGCGGTGCAAATAAATTTCTTGACAGACCATTATTAAATTTAATATCTGTCCACGAAACCTTTATCCAATTTTCATTCAGCGTTTCCCCTTCCCAATTGGCTTGCGTATATATTCTTTTAGTTGGTATTAAGATGCCCGCTACTTCTTCATATTCCATCTTCATTAAAAAGGGATTGCTAACATTGAAATAATCAACCGTAAATAAAAACTGGTCAACTATATTGGTTTTTTGGTTAATATAAAGTTGATAAATATCTGAAGCCTCTCCTTCTTTGGTGTTAAAAGTAACTTTTACGATGTCATAAGAATTTCCATCAAAGCTGTCTTGTTTGAGATATTCATAATTAAGACCAGGGTCTAATAATTTTTGCATCATGGCAAACCAATAAAAATTAGTTTCTCTATTGAAGATGACTCTATTCATTTGTTTTTCATCTTCCAAATACTGTCCATTATGCCTGTACCAATAAGTATTCCCGTCAAACCCCTGTTCAACTAGGCCATCCAATTCGGGCAATGTTCTCTCATGTTTCTGATAAGCAGCATAAGATAATTCTCCATCGAAAATGTATTTCTCCGTGCTGATGTCCGTTTTATTATCAGGGGTTGTATAGGTGTAAGTATAGGTGACATCTTTCTTATCCAATAATTGCTGGTAATCCCCCACTTTTGAAGCCATGTTATAAACAAGTTCGTGTCCCTTGTTTTGAAATTTCATGCTTGAAGTAGATTGATCCTGCTTAACGGGTTGCTCTTGGCATGACCAAAACGTGAAACAAAACACTAGGAGGGCTACATTTTTTAAATTAATCATATGTGTTTTTTTACTAATAAATGGTTGTTTTCTAGGAATGGAAAAACTGCGTTATTTAATAACAGGCTTATCATCCCCAACAGGTTTAATCTCCGAAAAGGGGCGAATCTCCGAAATGGCAAAATTATCCCACCTAAATTTTTCAATAGTTAATTGATGGATAAAATCATTTATATTGTCTTTGGGATTCATCATTTGTGCCGTTTGCTTAAATGGAATTAAAATGCCATTGACATTCCTGAAATCATCAAATCGCATAGAACCGTAGAGGAAAGCAGGCGCAGGTTTTGGATTATCCCTGGTTGAAAATGTCGTAGCTTCAATCAATCCAGATGCTTCGCCAATCCACAAGAGATAATGGTCATAGTCCTTTGTAACAGTATTTCCCCAACTTACAAATATTTTTTCTATTGCCTTTCCCTGCAACTGGTCTTTTCCAGCGTATCGGATGAAAGGAGCATCAGCCAGGCGATTACCTAACTCCATAAAATAATGATAGGCGGCTAAAGTGAATATTTTTCCTTTGTGGTCTTCCACATTGGTTTGATATTTACCATCTACTTTTTCGTAATAATCCCAAGACTGGATTCCGGCCATAAAACCTTTTTTCTCTCCTTCCAAAACTTCAGCTTGTCCGTCAAAATCACCTACACTAAATCGAAAAGCCATTTTATCCTGATTCCATTCCCACGGAGTAGCCATTCTCCCCATCGTGCCTTTCCAATTATCTATGCCCACTATCTCGTAAGTAGAAAATTGGTTTATTTGATCTAAGCCCTGTTTTTTTATCGCATCATTCAGCAGCTTGTGTGCCAACTGAATTTGTTCTTCGCTTTGCGAATTATTTTTAATATCGGGAGTTCTTAAATCTGCTAACAGGAAAATACTTGTCAAAAAAAAGATGGTGAAAGCAGCTAAAACTACCCACAGTATGATTTTTATTGATTTTTTCATTGGAAAACTTCTAGTCATTTTTTTGTCAGAACAGGTATTTTTTAGAGACCTATGTTTGGGCAGGCATGATTAGCCGAAATTGGCCGCTTGCAGGCCATTGAGGTCTGCCCAAACAGGCGCTTAGATAAAAAATAAGGTAATGGCATAGACCTTTACCTGTATTGTTATAGGGGCAAAGGTACTGGTGGAGCATGTAAGGTAAATGGACAATCAGTCCAGCGATATGGACACTCAGCTCAAGTGATGGGAAGCACGATAGGCACTGGGCGAAGTACCTTCTCTTTTCTTAAAAAGTCGGGTAAAGTATAGTGGGTCGTTATACCCGACTTCAAAGGCAACGTCACTAATTGATAAATCAGAGAGGGCTAACAATTTTTTCGCCTTTTTCAGTTTTTCGGTGTTAATATAATGAGAAGGACTGTCATTAAACTGCTTTTTAAATTCCCTTTTAAAGGAGGATAGACTCATGTGGCTTAGCTTGGCGAGTTCTTCTACCGACAAGTTGGAATAAAGGTGCAGGCTGATGACTTCTTTAAGATTGGCAGTTCTTGAGGAGTACAAATCGGTGATAAGTTCTAAAATGGATTCTACGTTTTTGGTCTGAATCAAAAGTAATACAAGTTCCTTAATTTTTAGTTCTAACAAATCATCGTTAACCAAAGTAGGATGCTGGAAATAAAATTCTAAAGACGCTATAAACTTGGCAATCACAACCTGGTCAACAATATGTTTGGTTTTGGCATTGTAGGTTTGCTTTTCCAGCAGAGAAGGGAGTTCATGCATGTAAAGCTTTTTAAGAATATCGGGATATAAATGAATGGCAATGACCTCCACTGTTTTATGGTCTGATTCTTTAATGAAATCAATGAAATAGGTATCGCACTTCAGCAATACAGCCTCCTTGGCGGCAACTCGCAAACTATCTTCTGAGGAAAGAAATTTAGCCTCCCTTTCTTTCATATATACAAAACAGCCCTCATTTTGAAATACTCTTTCCAATTTAAAAGGAGGTTTTATAATCGCTTTTTCGATTAGGACTTTATTTTGGTATCGAAAGCTTTGCCTATGTATTTTCATTGTACAATATGCTCTTAGTCAATTCAAGTAATAATAGCAAAATATATGATCATTAGACTTTATTATGAAATAATTTGCTGGGAGGGAAGTTATTTCTTGCCTGACAACTTCAATCTATTTGGGTCAGAAACCACAAGGCTTGACCCATTTTCTAGCCTCGCTAATATATAAATTGACTTGGCAAGCAAGCTGCCGTACTCGGAATCGATGATCAACTCTTAATCTTTTCAAGATGCTGTCTGGTTAGTATGATTTCAGGGCAGAAATGGCCATTAAAAGCAATGGCTATGCTATCTTTGCCATTCTTGTATGGGTATCGGCAATCAAATATTATTTTTCCTGGCTGGCTTGGGGGTATTCAATGGGTTCCTTTTAGCCCTTTATTTTTTTTTCCTCATCAAGCCTAAGCGCTGGGTCAACCTGCTGTTTGGTATTTTGTTGCTCATGCTCTGTATTCGAATCGGAAAATCTGTCTTTCACGTATTTATGGACGTAGATAGAATTTATCGGCAAATTGGACTGTCGGCCTGTATCCTGGTTGGCCCTTTATTATGGCTATACGTTCGGCATTTTTTAGCTGATACCATTGGCCCCAAAAGGTCGGATGGCTTGCATCTGCTGCTTCCCTTAACGACGATAGTTACGGTTGGATTAATTTGGCCCTATGAAAGCCATCCTGATGCTTGGAATTACCAAATCGTAAGGGGTATTTATGCGGTATGGATTGTGTATATGATCGCTAGTGCTTGCTTGGTGGTGCCCTTGGTTAAGAAAGTCTTCCAAAAGGAGGCGACAGTTCGGGAGTATTGGCTGCTGCTGGTCGTCACGAGTATACTGCTTTTGTGTATCGCCTATAACCTAGCCTACTATGGCTTCCCCTATTTATCAGGGCCTTTATTATTTTCTTTGGTCTTCTATGTTTTGACCGGTTTTTTGATCAGCAAAAAGAATTATTCGATTATTTTAGGTGCAGCACCAGTCAAGTACCAAAATCAGAAGGTAAGTGAGGAAAAAGCAGACCAACTATTGCAATCCCTCTCGGGTTTAATGCAAGAGGAAAAACTTTATCTGAACCAAAAAATAAAACTCGCCGATGTTGCTCATTCTATTGCTTCCACCCCCCATGAGCTATCGCAAGTGATCAATGACCGCCTCGGCATCTCCTTCAATCAATATATCAATGAATATCGAATCAAAGCCGCTTGCCAACTCCTCCAAGAAAGTGATCACCTGACCGTCGAAGGGATTGGCCAAGAAGTGGGTTTCTCTTCGCGATCGGCCTTTTATACGGCCTTTAAGACGGTAATGGGGCAGACGCCGGGGCAGTATAAGGGGTACTAAACAGATTCCATTAATTTCATTTGAAGTTGGAAATCGGAAATCGGAAGGCGGAATCTCGCTTAGGCTAGGCTAGTTTTCCAACTTCCAACTTCCAACTTCCAACTTCCGCTTTCCAACTTCCGATTTCCGCTTTCGTATTTCCGATTTTGCCAGCCTTAGAAGGGTGCCCGAATCTGCTTATTACTTACTATCTTTGCTACGGTTTGATCCATCACCTCATAAACTTGAACAAAACATGAATACGCCAGCCAAGATTTTGATCGTTGAAGATGAAATGATCATCGCGGCTAAGATTTCTATGCACCTAAGCAACCTGGGCTACGAGGTAAGTGGGATCATCCCCAGAGGAGAAGAAGCTCTTGTCCACTGCCGGGAAAACTCACCTGATATTTTATTATTGGACATCAAACTGAAGGGTGACTTGAGTGGTATTGAAACGGCAAAAGCCATTCAAAAAGAGAGAGACATTCCCATCATTTACCTGACGGCCAATGCCGACGATGCTACTTTTGAGGCCGCCAAACCAACCCGCCCTTTTGCTTTCTTATCCAAACCTTACAAAAAATTGGACCTGCAAAGAGCCATTGAGTTGGTCGTCAATCGGTTAAATGAACCCAATGCAGCCAACGAAACTAAAGCAGCACCAGAAGACGATTCCTACATCCTCAGCGATCGCATTTTTATCCGTCATAAAGAGAAGATGGTGAAGCTCTTCATCAAGGATATCCTGTACGTCGTGGCAGAGCGCAGTTATTGCCGGATCTTCTCGGCCAATACGGAATACCTTCTTTCCATTCCGCTGAAAAACCTGGAAGAAAAACTACAGGCCGACCACCTCATGCGCATTCATCGGTCCTACATCGTTAACCTACAACAGATCGACGAAGTGGCCGAGAGTCATATCGTGATAGCTAAAAACGTCATTCCTATCGGAAAATCCTATAAGGACGAATTTCTACGACGAATCCAATTGATCTAAGGAATGAGTTCCCAATAAAGTATACATCTTGAAATATTCTTTTCCCCGCTGGCGGCGTTAAAAAAATACTCATGTAGCTAGGCTATAATCGTCTTTTTTGCCTTGCCAGCAGCGAAAAACGCTATCTCTATCTTGTATACTTTATTTAAACCTCATTCCTAAGCACATCTTCTAATTCCCTTCGGAAACTCCAAAACGCCTTCGGAAGCCCAAACCGACTCTTCGGAAAGAACCCCTTTTCCTCCGCTGTGAATTCCTGCACCTTTGAGTTGTCACTAATTCGAAAATATCTAAAACCCAAGCTTTTATGACAACCTTAAAGATCAATCTTGCTTTTCTGTTTTTATTGTTTGCATGTTGTTTAAATGCACAAGTTTATCATCACGGGGATTACAACTGGGAAAATCCTGATGCATTAATTCCGCCAGGGATTTCGGAAACGGAGGAAAAGACATTTGTAAGCTCACGAGATTTAATTACCAGTACCGAAGCCATTTATAAAACATTATACCAGGGTGATTTTAGGGGCATTAAGCCTTATCTCGCTGGAAAAATGAAGTGGAATGATAAGGAAGATTATACTTTCCCCGAGGAAAATCCTTCACTGGCTGAACTCTTCGACACATTAATACCAGATTGGGCCGATTGGAGGCTCTATGACTTGACTTACCAAGAACTTCCTAACAATGTAATTACCGTCAGCGGGCGCTACCGGGTTCTATACCATGATTGTCAAAGGGAAGCACCTTTTATCCAGGTCTGGAAATGGACAGCAGGTCAGGTAATTGAATTTCAGCACTATGTAGGTACCCAGGTAATTGCAAAGCGGTAACAATTGGACAGGTTAAAATCAAAAACACATATTATGAAAAATATACTAATCACGGGTTGCAGTTCAGGCTTTGGACTTATGGCAGCCAAACACTTGGCGGAAAAAGGCCATCATGTATATGCCTCGATGCGTAATACAAATGGAAAAAACAAAACAAAGGTGTCCGAATTATTGGAGTTTGCCGCGACTGATCATCTAAAATTGGATGTTCTAGACATCGATGTTACCTCTGATGAAAGTGTTAACAAAGCGGTTGCGCAAATTGAGCATATTGATGTTTTGATCAACAACGCAGGGCGAGGATACGGCGGACCAATAGAGTCGTTTACTTCCAGCCAAGTTAAAGATCAGCTGGACTTGAACATCATCGGCACCTTTCGAGTGGCCAAGGCGGTTTTACCTAAAATGCGTGCTCAAGAGAGTGGACTAATTATTCAAGTTAGCTCCATTGCGGGACGATGTGCTGTGCCTGGATTTGGCATTTATCATGCCAGTAAATGGGGGCTGGAAGGTTTGAGTGAATCTATGCGTTATGAATTGGCTCCTTTTGGCATTGATGTAGTTGTAGTACAGCCAGGCCCTTTCTCTACCAATTTTTTTAACGCAATTATTCCGGCAGACAGTGAAGACATTGCGACGGCCTACCAACATGTAGGGGCGTTTGTCGAAAATTTTGGCAATCAAACACATGCAGCTTTTGAAGACAGCAGTGCTCCTACCGATCCCATGTTGATTGTCAGGACTTTTGATGAATTGATAGCTATGCCCAATGGTACCCGCCCCCTACGCACCATGGTAGGTTTGGAATTCGGGCTGCAAGCCATCAATGATGTTACCGAACCGATACGAACAGGGCTGTTAAACACTTTTGAGATTGAAGATTTGGATGGTCCGAAAATTCAATCTAATTAATTCAATCAGTCTTACATTTAATCCACTCCCAAATTAATAACACTTAAAATTTATACCAATGAGAATACTATTCTTTTTAGTTACTATTCTATTGAGCAGCATTCTGACTACCACTGCACAAGACTTTTATTTGCCAGTATCTACCGATTCTGAAGTAGCAAAAGCTGCTTATTATAAGTTATCGGAATTTTCTTCTAACCTCAATTTCCAAAAAGCGAATGAGCAGTTCGACCAAGCTATCGAAGCTGACCCCAATTTCCTCATGGCTTATGTCTTAAAAATTTACTTTTCCAATGGTGAAGAGAAAGCCAAATTGATTGATAAAGCCTTGGCTTTACCTACCGATAAGCTGAATGAAGCAGAACAGATCGTTCGTCAACATTTAACGATATGGGACAAAGACCCAAAAGCGAAAATCGGCGAAAACATGAAGGCCCTGATCGCTGCTTATCCTAAAACACCACAAGCTTATGAATGGGCGTCTTTACATGCTGCCTATACCGATAACGATAATGCTGCAGCGCTGGAATATGCTCAAAAACTAGCCCAACTAAGTCCTGACTTTGCCCCAAATTATAATGTTTTGGGCTATATGTACCTGGACGAAAAAAAGATGGACAAAGCTAAGACTGCTTTTAAAAAGTATATTGAATTAGCGCCCAATGAAGCGAATTCCTATGATAGCATGGGGGACTATTATATGACCACAAAAGAATACGAAAAGTCTGCACATTACTATGATAAAGCAGTGGCTAAAGGTATGAAAGGCGCCAAAGAGCGAGCAGATAAAGCACGAGTGGCACTGAAACAATAAGTTAGTTCAGGCATTATCTTAGGCACTTTTAATAGTGCCGATTCTTCCATCATCAAAACTTCAATTACATACTATGAAAAAGCTATTCTTTTTCCTCATCACTATCTTAAGTGTAGCAAGCCTTCAGGGGCAGAAAAACAGCCTTACAAGAAACCTAAAAATGTACGAAAGCACTTGGGATAAAATCATAAATCAAGGGCAAATCGACAAGATCAATAGCAAAAATTTTGATCCCAATGTCGTACTTGTTTCGAGCCCGGAAAACATTGTTGGGATTGAAGGATTCAAAGCCTATTACCAAAATTACTTAACAGGATTTTCAGCTATTTCTTTCACTATCATCGATGCCTTTGGGCAAGGCGATAAAATCGTTAAACACTGGAATTTCAAAGGCAAGCATACGGGGGATTTCTTTGGTATCCCGGCCACTGGAAAATCAGTGGATGTTAGTGGTACCACACTTGTGAAAATGAAAAAGGGAAAGATTGCCCAAGAGCAGGACTTTATGGACAATTTGGCCTTTTTTACGCAGTTGGGACTGTTGTCCGATCCGGGTAACTTGAGCATCATTGATGGTCTTTACAAAGCTTTTGCTACCGGAGATATTCCGGCAGTACTTGGTGTCTTGGACCAAAACATCGTATGGAATGAAGCGGAAGGCAACAAATATGCAGCTGGCAATCCCTATATTGGACCAAATGCAGTTCTCGAAGGCGTCTTTGCCCGCTTAGGTGCGGAACATGAATACTTTAAAGTAAAAGACATTCAGCTCCATGAAATGTCAGCAAACAAAGTGCTTGCGACGCTACGCTACGACGCCAAATGGAAAGACGGGGGGAGTTATGATGCCCAAGCCGCCCATTTCTGGACCCTCAAGGATGGCAAGATCGTCGCTTTTCAGCAGTATGTGAATACGAAGTTGTTAGCGGAGACGGAGTAATCCTATTCAGCTAAAATGTATTGCCAACCTAGTGATTGTTAGGATCGCTAGGTTGTATTCTCTCAATTTATAAAAATACCATCATGAAAAATATAACTAATATAGCCTATCCGCTAGCTCTAATTGTAGTGCTTCTCACCTTGGCTACGGCATGTAATCAAACAGAAAAAGAAGTTGAAAAAGAAATCATTGTAGAACCGGAAAAACCGGAGTATTTCCAGCTTCGGCCGGAAGTAGAAAACGCTTTCGGCTACACTCATGCGGTAAAAATTGGGAACCACATCAAGATTTCTGGCGCAGTAAGTATGGATAATGCAGGAAATCCGACCGCAGCCGGAGATATGGAGCAGCAAATGAAAAATTGCTACGCCGATCTGGAAAAAATATTAGCGCATTATGGATGCACCTTCGATGATGTGGTAAAAGAAGATGTTTTTACGACCGATATGCCTAAATTCCTCGAAGTAGCTGGTTATAGAAATGAAATTTACAAAAAACATTTTCCGACAGGTTCCTGGCTTGGGGTTGCAACATTGGCATTACCAGATTTTATGATTGAAATCGAAATGGAGGTGTATAAGGCCGAATAAAAGATGTAGGAGTGACTCAAAACAATAAGGAATACCCGAATCAGCTTGATGAACCAGATTCCACCGGAAACTTATGAGGCTATGATTCCGATGCTCGATAGAAAAAAGGACTTCATCATGTACATTCCTAACGGAAGACACAGCTCAAACCAGGAGGAGTTGAAAAGTGCTTACATTAGGATATTTAAATTTCTGGATGATTTGCAAAAATCCGCATCATGAGCTTTCGCATGCAAAGTTCTAATTTTTGTAGTTTTAATAAAAAAGCAAGATGAAGGCACCGCTTTACCTTATAGTTTTGATATTCACGGGGTGTTGGCTTTGTGCGGTTAATGGTCAAACTGTAACAAATACTGATTCCTTGCGGCAAGCATTGAAAGCCGAATCGCTACCAGATAGCCAGCGTTGGGAAGCCTTGGATAGACTGGCTACCCACTATCAGGAAAGACTCCCAGACAGCGCCCTATACTTTGCTGAGCAACTCTACACCTCAGCAGAGACCGCCGAAGCTCAAGAGGTTATGGCTAAAGGACTGAAACAAAAGGGAGATTACTTCGGGCGTAAAGGCGATTACGATCTAGCCTTAGAACACTGTCAACGTGCTTTGGAAATCTGGGAAGCGCTGGGTAATCAGGCTGAGATTGCAACCGTATTGGGCATCATGGGAAATAGCTATTATTGGAAAGGGGAATATGACAAAACCTTGGATGCCTACCAACGTAGTTTGAATATCCACCAAAGCTTAAACGATCTATTCGGTATTGCGGATATTGAGTGGAAACTCGGAGTTTTCTACGTATATCGGGGCGACTATACCCAGGCGCTAGATTACTTTAATCGTTGCCTCACGTTCTACGAATCCGCAGATCAAAAAGCGCTTGCAGCTAAGGCACTAGGAGGTATAGGGGTGATTCATTACTATCAAGGAGAATATGCCCTAGCCAATGAACATCACCAGAGAAGCCTGCGCATTCATGAAGCATTAGGCAATCAGCTAGGTATGGCGAGAGCATTGGGCAATATTGGCCTCGTCTACATGAATCAGGACAACTATGCCAAAGCACTAGATTATTATCAGCGCTGCCAGAAAAAGTTTGAATTATTGGGAGATCAATTGGGTGTCGCAAAAAACCTGGCCAATATTGCTTTGATCTACTATTACCAGAAGGACTTCGAGCAATCCCTCCACTACAATCAGCAGTGCTTAGACATCTTCGAAACGCTGGGTAATCAATCGGGCATCGCTGAGGCACTATATAGTATGGCTAATAATTATTACCAACAAGGTGATTACACCGCGTCCATGAATCATTACCAGCGTAGTTTGAAGATTCGTGAATCCCTGGGTGATCAACTCGGAATTGCCTCGGTATTAGAAAAGATAGGGGACGTTAACCAGTCCCAGGGCCATCCCGATCTGGCCTTGGATTTTTACCGCAAAAGCCTAGCTATTTTGGAACTGCTAGGTGATAAAAGAGGAATTGGAAATGCCTTGCTGAGCATAGGCCAGATTTATTTAGAGCAGGGAGACTACCAAAAAGCTCGACGCAATGGAGAAAAAGCACTAACCCATGCAAGGGCCATAGAAAGTCTAGCCACCCTTCGAGATATTTCCAAGCTCTTACATCAAACCTATAAAGCTGTCGGAAACACCCCTCAAGCACTAGAGATGTACGAACTACATGTTCAGATGCGAGACAGTATTAATACGGAAGAAAACCAACGAGCTAGTATCCGTTTTCAATTTGAACAACAGGCATTAGCAGATAGTCTGGCCAACGAACAAGATAAAGCACTGGCACAATTGGCCTATGAAAACCAGCTGAGTAGACAAAGACTGCAACTTGGATTTGCAGGTGGTGTAGGTTTGCTTTTTGCCAGTTTGGCGGTAGTCCTGTACCGCACCAATCGGCGCCGGAAGCGTACTAATCAACTGCTTTTCACCCAAAAACAAGAGATCGAAGCCAAGAGCCAGCAGAATGAACTCCTCCTCAAAGAAATTCACCACCGCGTTAAAAACAACTTGGAGATCGTCTCCAGTTTATTGGAACTACAAACCGAACAAACGGAAGATGAAGTGGCGCAATCCGCCATGAAAGCCAGTCAGAGTCGCGTACAATCCATGGGAATTCTCCACCAGAAATTGTACCAAGGTGAAAACCTGGCAATTATTGAGATGAGAGATTACTTCAGGAACCTTAGCGATAATTTATTGGATACTTTCGATGCCAGCGAAACCGTGGAAGTCAAGTGTGAAATGGTTCCGCTTGAATTGGATATTGATACGGCTGTCCCCATCGGCCTGATCGTTAATGAATTGATAACTAATTCCTTAAAATATGCTTTCCCAGAAGGTAAAAAAGGTCGTATCTATATCAGTTTAAAGACTTTTGATGATAAATACCTCAAGCTGATCGTTGCAGACAATGGGATTGGGAAACCGACTTCTTCTACGGCCAAGGGTACGGGTTTTGGTACACAACTCATCTCACTGCTTACTAGACAATTAGAAGGAAGCATGCGTGAAGATCACAGCAAGGGAACAAAAATGCATTTTAAGTTGAAGCGTGCCATTTAGGGGGGAATAGCCGATGATTCCTTTGATGTATTGGAGGATTTACAGGTAAAAAAGGTATCTTGAGCCGTATATTATGTACTCCTATGCCTCCGGAAACTGAATAATTTCACCCATTGCAACACCGCATGAGAAAGGTATCCATATTCCTAGATTCATCCGTTTTAGTGCAAATCATGGCTGCGAATAATGGCCTCCTTCGGCCGACCATGGCTCTTTTAGCGGCTTGTCAAGGAGACGAGGCAACTTATGAAGCCTATTATTCTGCTTTATCCATCCATGAGCTTTCTCAACGCTATTCCATTCCCACCTTAAAACAGTTGACAGAGTTATTAAATAGCTATTCCATCAAGCTATTGAAACACCAAGCACCTAAGGAGGTAGACTACTTCGCGATCAATTTAAAATACGGAGATAAAATACAAGTCAAAAATGAATACGATTTGTATAACCTGGCCTATTATAGCATTACAACCATTGAAAATTATGTGAGCTGGAACCTTTTGGATGTAGTGAAATATCGTCTCGCTGATCAATTGGCAAGAGATTACTTATCCTCTGGATACAGGGCCTATAGGCACATGAACATCAATAACCCTCAGTACTTTTTGGGTAAGGAATCGCCTTATTATCCCGTAGATGAAGAGCTTATCCAGCAATATGCCCAATCTAAGTCCATCGATATTGAATCTAAGCCCGAATATATTTATGAAAAGGTGCAAGACTGGTACTTCAGGCATCTTGCGGATAAATTATCTGCTCATGTTGAAGAGATGCCCAATAGCAAGGTAC
>Ga0070727_10001009_pt1 | contig 31187 bp, 27 predicted proteins | sample tdAd472_FD_66722 | JGI IMG/M metagenome (GOLD analysis project Ga0070727, IMG submission 66722) | Marine sediment microbial communities from the Atlantic coast under amendment with organic carbon and nitrate - tdAd47.2 | ecosystem: Environmental > Aquatic > Marine > Coastal > Sediment | place... | reverse complement strand
GACCCGGAAGTAGGAGTAGCAAATCAGCAGCGTCGCAAAGGTCAGGGCGTCGGAAACCAGAAAGAGCCACATTCCGAGCTTCTTACGCCCGACTCCGAGCGGATTCGCCCACCCTGACCAACTCGTACTTTGAGCCTGCATGGTCATCTATCCGTACACCACCAGGACCAGTAGGAGAGCCAGCCAGAGCGCATCCATGAAATGCCAGTAGACTCCGGCGGCATCGATCGCGGCAGAACGCGTCGGCCAAGGCCTAGGACTCCGCGCTCGCCAGGTCACATAGGCGAGCGTGATCAGCCCGCCGGTAACGTGCAAGCCGTGGGCGGCGGTAAGGATGTAGAAGAAAGAACCGCTGGCCGATTCACCGACGAACACCCCACGGTGAATCAACTGCGACCAACCCATCGCTTGTGCAACCAAGAAGCCGAGGCCGAGAGCAAGCGAGATTGCCAGCCAGCGACGAAGCCTCTCCAAAGATCCTCCGCCCAACTGCCGCCTGGCGACTTCGTATGCCGCGGAGGAAGACAGGAGCAGCAAGGTACTGACCCACAGCGCCTGCGGCATATCGACCGTGTGCCAGTTGCCGCCGCCGCGCCGCACGATCATCGCGGAGACGATGGCAGAAAAGAACATGACGATGCCGGCGAGCCCGACCCAGACGGCCAGCTTCCACGTCTCGGCCGGATCGCCCTCGGGACCGCGGCCTCCGCCGCCGCCGAAGGGCACTGGATCTTGGGGCGGACGACCGCCGCCGCCGGGCCGTAACCGCTCTTCGAGTCTGGTAGGAGGCGTTAGCGTCGGCATGACTCTAGGCGCCCTCCTCGGAAGACGGATCCGCGTTGCACTGCATCAGAAAGTCGCGAGGCGCGCCGGGCAGGCTGTATTCGTAGGGGCCGCGCTGGACGACCGGCAGTCTGCCGCTGAAGTTGTCGTGCGGCGGCGGCGTCTGAGTGACCCACTCGAGAGTCGTGGCTTCCCAGGGGTTCGCCTCGGACACACGACGACCCGCGAACCGACTCCAGATCAGATTGACGAAGAAGACGAGCTGCAGGACGAAGGTGAGCGCGGCCGCGACGGTAATGAAGGAATGTAGCTGCTCAGCACCGTTGGCCGAGAGATAGTCGACCCCCGAGATCTCGGCGTAGCGCCGAGGATGGCCGAACATTCCGAGAAAGTGCATGGGGCCGAAGATCGCGTAGACGCCGACAAACGTTCCCCAGAAGTGAAGATGCCCTAGAACCGGGTTCATCGCCCGTCCGAACATCTTTGGAAACCAGTAGGTCAATCCCGCGAACATGGCGAAGACGGCGGCCACGCCCATGATCAGATGGAAGTGGGCTACGACGAAGTAGGTGTCGTGCAAGAACATGTCGAGCGACGGCTGCCCCAAGAAGATCCCGGTGATTCCTCCCGAAACAAAGACGGAAACGAATCCGATCGCCCACAGCATGGGGACCTCCAGTCGGAGCCGACCGCCCCACATGGTGCCGATCCAGTTGAAGGTCTTGATCGCCGACGGAACGCCGACGACCATCGTCAGCACCGAGAAGACGAAAGCCGAGTAGGGGCTCATGCCGCTGACGAACATGTGGTGGCCCCAGACAAGGAAGCCCACGACGACGATGGCCCCCATGGCGTAGACCATGGCGCGATAGCCGAACACGCGGCGGCGGGAGAAGTTCGCCAGGATGTGCGAAACGATGCCCATGCCGGGGAGGATGGCGATGTAGACCTCAGGGTGACCGAAAAACCAAAACAGATGCTGCCAAAGGATGGGAGAGCCGCCTGCACGGTCCTGTAGCTGGTCGTTGATTACCAGTCCGGCGGGCAAGAAGAAGCTCGTCCCTAGCTGCCTATCCATGAGCAAGAGGATTCCGGCAGCCAACAGGACGCCGAAGGCCAGCAGACCGATCACTGCGGTGGAGAGCCAACCCCAGACCGTCAACGGCATGCGCATGAGGGTCATTCCCTTGGTTCGCATCGCCAAGGTAGTGGTGATGAAGTTCAGGGCGCCGAGCAAGGACGCAATGCAAAAGATGGCGATGGAGACGATCCACCAGTCCTGCCCGGTCCCGTTGATTGCCGCAACGTTCAGAGCGCTGAGCGGCGGGTAGGCCGTCCAGCCGCTGATGGGTGCGCCGCCCTCTACAAAGACAGCTCCAACCATTACGAGAAATGCCAGCGCCGTGAGCCAGAAGGACAGCATGTTGAGCCTCGGAAAAGCCATGTCGTCCGTGCCGATCTGGATGGGCAAGAAGTAGTTTCCGAAGCCGCTCTGGGGCGCCGTTGTGAGGACCATGAAGACCATGATCGAGCCGTGCATGGTGACCAAGGCGAGGTAGAACTCCGGAGTCATGACGCCCCCGGGAGCCCCTTCCGGGAAGAGCGTTTCCAGCCAGCCCATCGAGGCGTCCGGCGAGCCGAGACGCACACGCATCAGCAGAGACATCGTCATGCCGACGAGCGCAGCCAGCAGCGCGAGCAAGATGTACTGAACACCGATTACTTTGTGGTCGGTGGAGAAGATCCAGCGGCGCAGGAATCCCGTCGGCGCCGGGTGGCGATCGATCTCGACGATTTCAGCGATCTCAGACATCTGGCGACTCAGTAGAGGTATTGGGCCTGCTCTTCAAGCCAAGATTCGTAGTCCGACTCAGACATGACATCCAAGTAGGCCCGCATTTTGTAGTGTCCAAGACCGCACAGTTCCGAACAGGCGATCTCGTAGGTCCCGACGGTCTCCGGTCGAATACGGAGGCGGCCGGTCAGCCCGGGAACCGTATCGAGCTTCACTCGCAGTTCGGGGACAAAGAAGTTGTGCAGTACGTCCTTGGACTTGAGCAGAAGCTCGGTCTCCTGATTGACAGGTACTGCGAGACGAGCGGTGATCAGATCGTCGGCTCCATCGGCATGATCTCGGTCGACGCCCACCGCATTCCCGATCGAGTCGTCTATGAGTTCGGGCTGAGCGGGGCCAAAGCGACCGTCGGCGCCGGCGTAGCGAAAGTTCCAAACGAACTGCTGAGCGACGACCTCCACGGTCAGGTCCGGCGCCGGTGAGTCGGCTCTTCCTTGATCGAAACGGATCTCCGCCCAAACCGAGTAGCCCAAAAGGGTGAGGCCAACGAAGATCACGGCCGCGGCGGAAGTCCAGAGAACTTCCCAGCGATCGTTCCCTTCGGTCGCAGAGGCAGGCTCCGGCCCCTTGCGCCCGAAACGTAGGACGGCATAGCCAAGCGCAAACTGCGCGACGAGAAAGATGATCCCGGTGAGAAGAAACGTGAGCTGCAGCTGCTCGTCGATCTGGCGGGCGATCTCGGTGATTGCCGCTGGAGGTTGCCAAGGCCCCCAGACGAAAGGCGCCGCAAGCGCGACGGCCAAAGCCCAAATCAGCAATGCAACAAGGACGCCCACCAGGAATCCAACAGTGTAGCCAAGTCACTTGTCAGACTTCCGCCATGCTTCGTCCCGCCGTCTCGCAGAGCCCACTGCCGACATCGGGATCTGTGAGAGTCCTCGAAGCCGAGCCCGAACGCGCGAGGGTTTCCTGAGAGTGGAGTAGCCAGGGCTCCGAGATCTACCCGGGAGACTTGGCTGCTAACCTGCGGAGAAGGCAGGACGGCGTTGTCTCAACTGGACCCAGCCTCCCAAGGAATCACCGAGCTGGAGGACCTATTCCCGCGCTATGCGGGCTTTCGGTTACGGGCGGCGGCCGCTGTCGCAGACTTCTGTTTCATCTTTGTGCTGGAGGTTGTACTGTTCTGGTTTGTCGGCTGGGAGTGGCTGGGAGACTCTGCTTCGGAGAACTCATGGCGGCTGCCGCTCTTGGGCCTTGTGGCGGTACCTTGGGCGTACGAGACGGCTCTAACGCTTGCGCCTGGCGCATCCACCTGGGGCAAACGCTGGGCCGGCATCTACGTGGCCCGAGCGGGCGGAGGTCGTCCAGGAGTCGCCGAGGCATTGCTGCGACATCCGGCCAAGTACCTGACTCTAGTCACGCTTGGCGTCGGATTGTACGTTCAACCGTTTACGGCTCGTAAACAGGCACTGCACGACTTGGTTGCCGGTACGGTCGTCAGAGAGCGCTAGGAAGCCGCCTTCGCCTGCACAGATTCACCATCCCATTCGAGGGTGACGACCTGCTCACGAAAACCCATCGACCGCCAGAAGGCCAAGGATGAGGGATTGTCGGCTTGGATCTCGACCCGAACCCTCGTACCTGGGGCCCAAATCTCTTCGTGAAGAAGATTCAGGGCTTCAGCGGCGGCCGCATTCTTGTCCGCGAGGTCCCGACGGATATAGAAATGGCGCAACTGAACGTGATGATCGGAGTCGGGCCGGTACAGAGCATAACCGACACGCACGCCCTCGTCCTCGAAGAGCACGGCACGATAGTCTTCACCAAGCCAATCCCAGAAGCGCTTCTCCAACTCGGACGGTTTCAATCGAGAGGGCAGCCCCTCGTCGACGATCCATTGGGAATTGGCCTCGACCAGCAGCGGTATGTCGGAAAAAGTAGCGAACCGGTAGTCCATGTCGGGGGCGCGTGACAGGCCTCTGCTAGATTCTACATAACTTCGGGGGTGGGAATCCCCATAACGTCGAGAACATTCGAGAGTTCATCGAGGAAAAATTGCGTCATCCACAGAAGGAAGACCTTTTTTTCGCGATCTTGCTCGTTGAGAATGTGGTGCTGGTGATAGAAGTTGTTGAAAGTCTGAGCGACTTGGAAAGCGTAGCGGGCCAACTGAGCAGGCTCGCCGGCGGATATCGCGCGATCGATGGTCCAATCCATGCGGCTAGCTGAAAGGAGCAGCTGCCAGAAGTCCTCATTCTCGACCTGCCGGACGAGCGCCTCAGTCGAGAGTTCCGCATCGTAGTCGGGAACGGTCTCGCCGCGCTCGACCAATTTCCTGAAGATATTGCGGGCGCGCACCGCAGCGTACTGCGCGTAGGGGCCGGTCTCGCCTTCGAAGCTTAGAGCCTCTTGGAGATCAAAGGCGATCACTGTCGTCCGCGTGAAGCGGAGCATGAAATAGCGCAGGGCGCCGATCGCGATCTGCTCGGCGATGGCCCGACGGTCAGACTCATCCAAAGCCTCATGACGGCTGTTCACTTCGCTCAGCGCACTCTCGATCAGCATGTCGATTAGGTCGTCCGCCTTGACGCCCAGCCCCTTCCGACCGGAAACCTCGACGTAGGATCGGCGCTGGTCTTCCTCGGAAAGCTCGATGCCGAGCTCGGCGCAGCAACGGGGAGAGAGCGCGACCATCTCATACGAAAAATGCGTGGAGCGATCAGCTTGCTCTTGATAGCCGAGCGCTCGGAGTCCTGCGCGAACGACGTCCTGCAAGTACGACTGACGCACGTCGATAACGTTGAAGACGGCCTCGCCGCCTCCGAACTTGGGCGCTTCTGAGTCTCCTTGGGTTGTCGACACCCAAGCTCTGTGGCCGTCGACGTAGTCGCGAAAGGGGACGTAGCCGAAATCCTTGTCGAGCAAACCGAACTTCCACAGCTGGTAGGCGATGTCCTTTCCTACGTAGGTCACGGTGCCGTTGGATCGCACGATCACCTTGTCTTCCTCGAAACTGGAGCCGGCCTCGTCGTCGTCCTTCGCAGCGTCGGTCTCCACTTTGGCCGGGTCCTGAAAGAGTTCAGCCGGCATCACCCAGCAACCGGCGAGTTTGCCCTCCTTCTGGAGCCGCACGGCGCCGCGATCCTTCAGTTGCTCGAACGCGGAGGCCCAGAACTCCAGGTGGAGGATCTCGCTCTCACGAGGCAGCACGTCGTACTCGACTCCGAGACGCAGCATGGTGTCGAGGTGGCACTCCACAATCGCGTCGGCGACGAGCCGTCCCGTCTCGGCCAGATCGCCTTCGCCGGCTTCAATGGCATGGAGCGCTTCGGCTCGCCAGGGCTTCGTCTCCGGCTCAGCGTCGTAGTGCTGAGAGACTTGAGCGTAGAGATCCCAACAGAGGTAGTCGAAACGAACGTCGGGAGATTCGATCAACCCCTGAACTTCGGCAGGGGATTTCTTCTCAAGGAAGTGAAAGGCAGCCGCAACGTCGGCGACCTGAACTCCGGTATTGTCGATGTAGTTTTGGGCTTCAACGTCTTTTCCCAGAGCGCGCAACATGCGAACGAGGGTATCGCCGAGGACGGCGTTCCGCAGATGGCCGATGTGGGCCGCCTTGTTGGGGTTAATGTTGGTGTGCTCGACGATGATCTTCTGGTCGCCCGCGGGGTCGTCCTGCTTGTCGCCTCGTAGCCCGGCAGCATAGACGCCGCGGTCAAAACGCACATTGAGGTATCCGCCGCCCGCGACTTCGACGGCGAGAATACCCTCAATCGGCGGAAGTTCGGCAACAATTTCTTCCGCTATCTGGCGCGGGGCACGCTTGAGCTGTTTGGCCAGCACGAAGCAAACAGGGGTAGCCAGCTCGCCGAATTTGGACTGGCGGGGCGACTCGATGACGATGTCGGCGGAGACCTCGTAACGGGCGGAGACATGCGCGGCGACGGCCTCGCGGAAGCGGTTTTCTAGCGTCAGGAACATCGAAATTCCAAGGCTAGCAGACCGGTAGCCACGGGCGGTCGAGAGAGGACGTCAACCAGACGGCGAACGCCACCACCGGACCATGCGCGCTGGATGGGGATTGCTGTTAAGGCAGGCGAAGTGGCCGTAGATTCTACGTTCACAGTGCTCGCCCGGATCGGGTTCAAGCAAAATGACGACCACCTCCTCTTTGTCAATCCGTTCGTTGCAAAAGGCGCATAAGAACCCGCCCCCTCCCCGCTTGGGCCGAGGATCGGTCGGGGCGAGCTTGCGCGGGGACCTGGAGAGCCGCTCGACTAGGCCGGTGATTGCGAGGTTCCACTCTTCGGCATCCTCGGACTCGGCCCACAACTCGACCAGCTCCGAAGGCTCCAGCAAGACATTGGACAGAGCATCGGAGGCCCTTGCCGTCAGGGCGGCGTCGGCGGGACCGACGGACTGTAGGTAGGGGAAGAGAGTATCGGGAAGATCCGGAGCGGGCCGCCCGCGCGAGGCCGCGACCACCTCGGCGGCGACAACCACCGCCGCCCCGACATCAACCTCCGTGTATTCGCCTGGGGCGGTAACGGCATCGAACGCCGCCGTTACGTGCGCCCAACCTTTCGCCGGATCCAGATCGGCGATCCAATCCAATGCGTCGTCGTTTTCAAAAGCGCCTGCGCCCCATGCTCCCATCTGTAGGTGAAGGTATCACTGTTCTCGTTAGAATCGAAGATTGCTTGACGTCGGCTCTATCTTCGAGGGCAAGCGCATCCTGCTGACAGGCGGGGCCGGGTTCCTCGGCAAGGTGCTGCTGGGCCTGTTGCTCGACCGCTACCCCGGCGTGCGCAAGGTGTCGCTATTGATACGTCCTCGAAGAGGAACGTCGGCACAGGCGCGGTTTGAAGACGAGGTGCTGCGGTCTCCGGCATTGGCGGACTTGACGGCAAGATGGGGACCCGAGTTTGTCGCTGAGAAGGTCGAGGTCGTGGAGGGAGATGCGGCCGCGCCGGAGATCGTCGATCTACCCGGCGATTTCGACCTGATCGTGAATTCGGCCGGTTTGGTCGAGTTCTTTCCACCGGTCTCCCAATCGCTGACGGCCAATGTGGACGCCACAGAGAGATTGGCTGATTTAGCGGCTCGAAAAGGTGCCAAGTTCCTGCACATTTCAACGTGCTACGTGGCGGGACGTTCGGACGGGCTCGTAGAGGAAGACGAGCCGCTGCTCAGCTTTTATCCGTTGCGTGAGGGGGCGGGCGACGGAAGCTTTGACCATCGGCGCGAGCTGGAGGAGCTCCGGGGCAAGGCCGCGGCGCTCAAGAACGACAACGACGCGCTCACGGAGCTAGGACGAGCGAGAGCTCGGCGCTGGGGCTGGGTGAATACCTACACGTACTCCAAGAGCCTCGGCGAGCAGGTTCTGGCGGCGCGCGACGACCTTGACTGGACGATCGTGCGGCCGGCCATCGTGGAGAGCGCTCGCCGCTTTCCCTTCCCCGGATGGGTAGAGGGAGGCCGAACGGCGGCGCCTCTCGTGCTGATGGCGCTAGGCGGCATGAGCACCTGGCCGGCGAGAGAAGACTTGGCGCTGGAGATCGTCCCTGTAGATCTGATCGCGGCCGGCACTTGGATCGCCGCGGCACACCTGCTTGCTGGGACTGCGGAAGAGGTGTATCAACTGGGATCGGCGGACGTAAATCCGTTCGAGATGGGCCCGTTGTTGGAGCTGCTCGCCTCGGAAGCTCGTCGACGCAATGGACACGCAGGTCGCGTTCAAGCCCTGGACGAGGCGGATTATCGCGCCTGGATGGAGCGCGCTCGTGAACAAGGCAGACGCTGGGAAGAGAGGCTCAACGGCTACGCGCGGCGTGGGCTGCCGGGTGCGGCGACAGCCGCCGCTCGGGCCGCCGATTTGAGGCGACTGAGCCTTCAATCGCGTTTTCGAGAAGAGGTGCTTGAGCAGTATCTGCCTTTCGTATTGGAGAACCGATTCGTGTTTGAGTCGTACAACATGCGTCAGGCGTTCGCCGTGTTGACTGCGTCAGATCAAGAGCGGCTACGGTGGGATCCGGAAACGATCGACTGGCCAACGTATTGGCGCGACCAGCAAATTGAGGGTGTATTGAAGTGGGTGCAGCCGGAGACCGTCAAGGAGTGGTCTTTCCAGCTTTGACGGCGTGCGCCTAGGCTACGGCCATGCTGCGCTGCTAGTGCACGACTATGTCGACGGCGGCCTTCGTCTTCGACCAAGAGATGGAGAGTTTGCCGTCGGCCAGGTCGATGGTCAACTGCTCGACTGGAGCTGACAGGGCTTCGACGGTCATCGGCGCCCGGCCAAGATCTTGGCTCGCATCGTAATCAAACGCCCCCCATTGCTTTGCGTTCTTGTTGAGGATCAGCGTCCATTCCTGCTCGCCGGGTATGGTGAACAGAGAGTAGGTTCCGGCCGGCACGTGGAGAGCCCCCAGCATCAAGTCGGCTGTCGTGGTGAGGGTCGTCGCTTCGTCCGCACCGGTACGCCAGACTTCTGAGTGGGGCACGAGGCCTCCGAAGATTTCGCGGCCTTTGGCGTAAGGCCTGCCGTATTCGACGGTAATTGTCTTTCCGTCCACCGTGACCGAGGTTTGGACGTGGGGACTCTTGCGCTGCTGGGCGCAAGCGAGTGAGGTAAACACCACAAGGGAAAGGACGAGTAGGGGGAAACGGCTGGACATGCGGGTGAGTCTATCAGTTGCAGCGCTGGTAGGATGGGAGAGTGATGGAGGTCCCGCAGAAGTTACATTTCGGCGCGTTGGAAATTGCGCCGGCGGTGACGCTCGCCCCGATGGCGGGAGTGACGGACACCGTATTCCGCCGCTTCATTCGGGGCCTGGGCGGCTGCGGCTTGATCATGACCGAGTTCACCTCTTCGCACGGCATTCTTGCCGAAGAGAAGAGGCGCGAGACAGGCAGAACCAAGCGCCGCGGGCCGCAGTTCAACTACCTGTACTTCGAGGAAGACGAGCATCCGATCGCAGCGCAGCTCTTTGGCTCTGATCCCAAGATTTTGGGGGAAGCGGCGCGGGTGGTTGAAGACGCCGGATTCGACGCCATCGACATGAACTTTGGTTGCCCGGTCAAGAAAGTGGTCAAGTGCAACGGTGGCTCGGGCCTGCTGCGAGACTTGCCTCTGATTCGAGAGATCCTGGAGTCGGTCCGATCAGCAGTCTCGATTCCGTTCACGTGCAAGTTTCGCACCGGCTGGGACGATTCCGAAATTGTTTGCTGTGAAGTCGGCAAGATCGCCGAGGATGTGGGGCTTCAAGGAGTCGCTCTTCACGGGCGCACCCGGGCACAGGGCTATTCCGGGGAAGCGGATTGGGACTGGATCGCGCGACTGAAGGACTCAGTATCCATTCCGGTGCTGGGCAACGGGGACGTATTTTCACCCGAGGACTGCGTTCGGATGTTTGAGCATACGAAGTGCGACGGGGTAATGATCGGTCGAGCAGCCGCCTCGAACCCCTGGATCTTTCGACAGATTCAACAGTTCGTTTCCTCGGGAGCTTACGACGAACCCACCGAGGCCGACCGGTACCAGATGATTCGCGACTACTATGCGCTCTTGGTCGAGAAGGAAGACAAGCTGACCGGTGAGATCACCGGAAAGATGAAGCAGTTCGCCACCTACTTCTCGCGAGGAGTGCGGAACGGCAAGGTACTGCGGTCGGCAATCTACAAGTGCCGAACGCCGGAAGAAGTGCAGTCCGAGGTCGAACAGTTCTTCGAGACGCAGCTGGGCGAAGCAGCCTAGATCGTCCCCGGGCGCAACTACTCGACGGCGATCGTGGCTGAGTCGCCGCTCTCGATTCCGTCGATGACGATGACCACCGGTTGCGGCCCTGGAGGCGTCCGACCATTGATGCGAATGTTGTATTGCGTCACGGCGGCGGCCAAGCCGGGGGCGGTACCGGCGTAGAGAACATCGGCCTCGACGCCTCCAATGAAGATCCGCACCTCTTCAGCGGCGAGTTTGAGCGCCTGTACGGCGACTGCGCCCGCGGGAAGAGGAGGATCGGTTGCGCCCGCGCCGCTGCCGAACAACGTGGCCGTTGTTCCGCCTCGAGCGGGTTCGCGATCTGAATTGAGTTGGCCGTCGTTGTTGATCGCAGCAGCCTGTCCGCGACCGGTGCCGTCAAGCGTGAAGACCCCGGGAGACGCCGGGCGCAGTGCGACCGGAAAATGCGTAGACGCCTTGCCGTTCTGGATGACCTGAAGCTCCGACGACTTGCCCGAGAGCTGGGTGGGCGTGATGACGTTGATCTGCCCCTTGATCGCGCTCAAGACGGCTGCTGGAAATCCATCAAAGAGCACCATGACGCCGCCGAGCTCGTCGCCAATGGAGCCGTCCTCCTGGAGCCGGAACACCTGAAGCTCCTTGGGGCCGAAGCCTTCTCCGAACAAGGAGACGATTTGTCCCGGGGCGATCGGGGTCTCCTCAAAACTGGCGCCGTCGACGACGGCTGCAGGGGCCACCTCTTCAGCCTCTTCCTCATCTTCGTCGCCAACCTCCAGGACCGCCGGGTAGGTCCGGCGGTTGGGGCCGTTCTGGCGCAGGTGGATCGTGCCTTCACAGTCCTCTCCCAGTTCGGTCTCCCCGTTTGGAAGACTGACAACCAAGGGCACTTCCGTCCCGGCCGCCAAGAACTCGAAGGAGCCGTCCGGATTGACGATCGCTTCTTCGGGAGTGGGAGCGAATCCTGGGGCCAGTTCGACTGTAAGACAGCTACGAAGCGACGGGGTCGGCCAGAGATATACGTTCTCAAGGTCGCGGTCGGAGATGAACGTTACGTCGACCGCTCCACCGACGAACAGGTCGCTAGTGAGGCGCTCAACGGACCATTCAAGGGGCAAGTCGCCGTCCTCATCGACTACTTCCGGGTCTTCTTCGTCAGTCGATCCCTCTTCCTCGTCGCCGTCTTCATCCTCCTCTTCGGTTTGCTTCAGGCTGAAGCTCAGAGGACGCGCAAGGTTCTTCCCCGCCTCGCGGAGGTGCGCGGTTCCACCGATCGTTTTCTCAGCCTCGTCAGGCCCTTCGATCAACTGAAATACGACAGTGACCGTCTCCCCCGCTGGAAGAGTGAAAGGGGTCGCAGGCTGAACTACTTCAACGAAGCTGCGTGGCGAACCGGAGAAGCGGATGTCCGCGTCTAACAACTCTTTGTCTGTAGCGACCTCCACGGTAATCGTAGATCCGGCTACTCCAGATCCCCCGCCGTCGACCTCGGTCACACGACTTGGGCTCCAAGAGACCTTTGCAGGCTTGTTGCCCTGCCCCATCTGAACGGCTTCGACGGAGTCAGCCGCGAATACCGGGACAGAGACGAAGAGGATGCCGGTGCACAGGCAAAGACGAAGGAATGTACTGCTCATAGAACTACTCCAGGCATTGCGCCTACTGAACGCTAGCATCCGAATGGGCAGATGTCTGTACGACCGGGAGTTTTCCTAGGGCTACTCGTAAACGTAATGCAGGACCTGTTTCAGGTCCTCCCAGGCGAGGCGCTTCGCCTCCTTGTTGTAGGCGCGCAAGAGGTATGAGGGGTGGAACGTGGGCATAACCCTTATGCCGCCCCACTCCTGCCAATTGCCGCGCAGCTTCGTGATCCCGACCTTGGTGTTAAGCAGTGCCTTAGCGGCCGTGGAACCGAGAACACAGATCGCCTTGGGCTTGACGGCTTGGATTTGGCGCTGAAGAAACTGGCCGCAGATTTCCATCTCATCAGGCTCAGGAGCACGGTTCCCCGGCGGACGGCACTTGACGACGTTGCAGATGTAGATGTCTGGGCGCTTGATTGGGATGCCTTCGCCCTCGGCCGTACGTTCGATCATTTGGGTGAGCAGTTGGCCCGCTCGACCTACGAACGGGATTCCCTGGACGTCCTCATCCGCCCCCGGCCCCTCGCCTACGAAGACGAGTTTCGCCTCGGGGTTGCCGACTCCGAAGACCAGTTTGTTGCGCCCCTCGTGCAGGCGGCAGCGAGTACAGTCGCCGATATCAGCCTCGATGGATTGAAGGACCTGGAGAGGATTCATGGTAGAGGCGTCGGACTTCGGTGGGTCGGGCGATTGGACGGCAATATCAGCGGGCGCGGTCGCTACAACCTCGTGTGCCGTGACCTCGGACGTGGTTTCTGCAGCTAGAGACGGGGCTGCTACGACCGGAGCAACTGTGGAGATATCCCGAAAACCGAGATCTTTGTAAAAGCGCAGATAAGCAGCGAGTTCGTTCGACATCAGCGCTCGGCTCGGCGGTCGACTAGTGTTCGAGGGGACGCACGCTGATCTCTTTGAACCAGACGACGGACTTCTCATCGTGGTTCTGGAGACCGATGTAGCCGGCGTCCGGGCGAGGCCCGCGCTGCGGCTCGTAGTACTTGGTGCGCTCGGGGACAGGCTGGTCGCCGGAGAACGAATTGACCGCCTGGCCGTTAACGGTCACCGACGTCGTCTGACCGTCGATGGTGATTTCGAGGGTATTCCAACCATCGTTGCCCGCAGGGAATTCGTCGGCTCTCGAAAGGGAGTAGAGAGCGCCGGTGCGATGGAACTCGTCCGCAGCGTCGCAGATCTGAACTTCATAGCCCTTGTGGACCGCGTACCAGGGATCCTGAGGGGCCTCGGGAATCCGAATGTATACGCCGGAGTTGGCTTCGGCGCTCTCCGGTTTGTAGACGATTCGCAGGACGGAGTCGCCGATCTTCTTGCCGTCGTAAACCAGCAGTCCCATGCCGCCTTGGGTCTTCATCAAGCCGTCTTCGATGACGAACTCTCCCGGCCCGACGTGGCGCCATCCTTCAAGGTCTTGGCCGTTGAAGAGTTGTTCGCCGGAGGGCTGAGCGGCCAAGATGCCCGCGGCCAAGGGAACGAGAAGGGCGAGGAGTCGGCTACGCATCACAATCGTCAGGATAGCCGATCGCGTGTGCTGTAATCCGGAGAATGTCAGAGATCACGCAGTTGACTGCGTCTCGTCTAGCTCGTGCGATCCGAGCAGGCGAGCTTACATCCGTTGAGGTCGTGGAGGCTCACCTGCGCCGGATCGACGCGACCCACAAGGAGCTCAACGCTTTCGTGGATCTGGACTGCGAACGAGCGCGGTCAGACGCTGAAGAGGCGGACCAAGCACATGCGCGCGGGGAGGCGTTGGGCTCTCTACACGGAGTTCCGCTGAGCATCAAGTCGTGCATTGATGTGGCAGGGCTCAAGTGCGAGACGGGCTCGAGATTCCGGGAGGGGCGCATTCCCGAGCAAGACGCCTTGCTAGTGGCTCGCCTGCGGCAAGCTGGAGCCGTCATCTTGGGGGTGACCAATACGCCGGACATGCTCATGGCGTATGAGACGGACAACCATCTCTACGGTCGAACCAACTCGCCGCTTGGCTCCGAATGGACGCCCGGGGGGTCCAGCGGCGGGGAGTCCGCGGCGATTGCGGCCGGCTGTTCTCCCGCTGGATTTGGAAGCGACGGCGGGGGGTCGGTGCGCGTGCCGGCCCACTTCTGTGGAATCTACGGGTTGAAGCCGACTCCCGGCGTCGTGCCGCGCAGCGGACATTGGCCGGCATGCGCGGGACCTGGAGCGATGCTCGGACTGGTTGGGCCGATGACTCGCTCGGCCGAAGATCTTCAACTCCTGACCGAGGCGGTCTCCGGCTTGGACCTCCAGGACCCGTCTTCCGTCCCGTCGGCAGCGCCGACGCCTACGGTGACGGACCTGAAAGCGATGCCGGTGGCCTACTTCGAGCAGGACGATGAGTTCCCGGTCACCGCCGAGACTCGGGCCTCCGTGCGGGAAGCCGCCGCGCGTCTGAGGGAGCAGGGGTTCCAGGTCGACGAAATACCTTCGCCTGGACTGGCAGAGTACCGGGACTGCTGGGAGATCCTCTTCTCGGTGGCTTGTTATACGTTGTGCGCGCCCTACCTGGAAGGGCGCGCGGACGACGTCCACCCGCTCTCGCTCGGATTGTTTGCGGCACGTGAGCGGGCCGAGGCGATGACCTATCCGAAGTTCCTTGATGCGTGGGTCCAGCGTGACGTGTTGAAAGTGCAATTCCAGGAGTTGCTCTCACGCTATCCGCTGCTACTGTGCCCGACCGCATCTATCCCCGCGCCGCGGCACGGCGAGCGCTCATGGACCGTGGACGGCCAAGAGATGACTTACCCCCGCGTGTACGCCTACAGCCAGGTCTTCAACCTGCTCGGCAATCCGGCGGCGACTGCTCCGGTCGGACGATCGCCGGAGGGCTTACCGATCGGCGTCCAGATTGTGGGGCGTCCTTTCGACGACGCTGCGGTCACTGTGTTGGCCGGGATGCTCTAAGCGCTTACTTCCAGGGAGGCGCTTCGGGCAGCAGCTTCTGGAATTCGGCGAGTCGAGCGGCGGCGTAGTCTCCGGCATAGGAGCCAGCGAAGAAACGATCCAGGGCCTCGTCATGCAGGCGTTCCCAGGACTCTTCCTCGTGCCCTGGGTTAATGGGATAGAACAGGCAGCCGGAAGCTTCGGCAGCCTTCTGATCACCAGGGGCGTCGCCGATCATCAGCTTTTTGTCGTCGGCGTAGCTGTCGCCGCCGGCCATAACGGCCAGGTGCTCGGTCTTCTTCCCCAGTTCCTGACCAGCGATGATCTTGGGGTACTCCATCAGGTCGTTCTCAATCCACTCGCGCACCAACGCCTCTCCGGGGGTGCCCGAGACGACGGCCAGGTCGGCTTGAGCGATCATCCTGTCGAGAGTGGGACGAACCTTGGGGAAAGGCGGCACGCCCTCGACGATGTCTTTCACCGCTGCGTTGACGGCCAAACTCCATTCCATCGTCTGATCCAGCAGAGGGTGCGGAGCTTGCTCCATGAAGTCGGTTAGGCCAGCGTTGGAGGGGGGCAATCCCGAGGCGAGGAAGTCGTCGAGCGGCTTGAGGTCTGGAATCTGGATACCGCGGGCCATCGGCTCGCGCCAGTCCTGGAGAAGTCGCAGCGTACGGAGCAGTACGGGGAAACGGTTCATGCCCCGGGCGACGGAATAGAGATTGGCGAACTCCCAGGCTTGGCGAGCGTACTTCGACGCTGCCTGCAGCTTCCAATGCTTGATGAAGAGAGGCGTAAAGCACTCTTTGTGCTTGATCTCCATCGAGTCAAAGACGCAGCCGTCGGAATCGAGGCCGATAAAAAAGTCGTGGTCGTGGGTGAACTCTGCGAGCGTGTGAACTTGTGGCATGAAACTTTCCGAGTAGGCCTTTCCAGGATACAAGGACGACGCCTGGGCACGCGCGAAGGCCGGCAAGCTCGCCTGTGACATAATGTCGCGACCATGCGACCTACCCGCGTCCGGTACGGCGTCCTCGCCATGCTGCTGATGCTCTCGATCATCACTTACCTGGATCGAGTCTGTATCAACTCAGCGGCTCCCGCGATGCGGGAGGACCTGGGGCTTTCAACGGCTCAAATGGGTTGGGTCTTCTCCGTGTTCGCCATTGCGTACGCGATCTTCGAGATCCCGGGCGGATGGATGGGCGATCGATACGGGCCTAGGAGCGTACTGACTCGTATCGTGGTCTGGTGGTCGGCGTTTACGGCGCTCACAGGGATGGTGGGCAGCTACCTCCAGTTGATGATCGTCCGATTCTTTTTTGGAGCGGGGGAGGCCGGCGCCTACCCGAACATCTCGTGCACGATCTCGCGGTGGTTTCCAAAGAAGGATCGCGCTCAAGCTCATGGATGGGTTTGGATGGCGAGCCGCTTAGGCGGGGCGCTATCTCCGTTGATGGTGACGCCTCTCATTGAGCGCTTTCACTGGTCGGCGGTGTTCTACATCTTTTCCACGTTCGGCGTGGCATGGGCCGTCATCTGGTACGTCTGGTTTCGCGACTACCCGCGGGAGAAGAGCGGGGTAAACGAAGCCGAAGTCCAGCTGATCGACGGCGCTCCGCCTGGCGGTCACGGCCTGACATTCGGACAGATCGCGACCAACCAGAATCTGTGGTGGATCATGCTGATGTACCACTGCTTCGCCTACGGGTCCTACTGGTTCTTGTCCTGGAGCGCCAGTTATCTATCGGAAGAAAAGGGTATGAGCGAGGAGACGCTGGCCGTCTTCACGGCCCTCCCTTTCGTGTTAGGCGGTGTCGCGAACTTCGCTGGGGGATACGCGAGCGACTCACTGGTGAAGCGAATCGGGCTCAAGTGGGGACGACGGATCATCGGCGCAGGCGGCGTGGGCTTGGCCGGAGTTCTGATGCTAGTGTCGCTCCGGATTGAGGACCCGTATGTGGCCGCATTTACGCTGGCAGCGGCCTTCGCAGCGTCCGATTTCATGCTCCCCAATTGCTGGGCGGTTTGCCTCGACATCGGCGGGGAGAACGCCGGAGCGGTCAGCGGAGCCATGAATACAGCCGGCCAAGTGGGCTCGGCGATCGTCGCCCAACGCTACGGAGCACTGATAGCCGCCTATGGATGGGACGGTCCACTGGTTTGGATTGCGGCTATGTCATTGATTTCATCTGCCTTATGGCTAAAGATCGACCCGACCAAGCCGATCAGCGGCGGAAGAGGCGACAGCGGAGCGCACGGCCTAGAGGAGTTGGCCTGAACACGCCAGGGATCTAGCGTCTCAACGAGGGTCCGATCGCGGGGTTCTTAGGTGTCGTTTTAAGGGAAACCCTGGGGAGCTATTGGTCGTTCCTGGTCGATACCATCCGACTGACGGAATCCGCAATTGGCCGTTCCGGGACCGGGCCTAGGGCCGGTCTGGGAAGTCCATGGGCGGTAAGACTCATGTCGCATCACCCTTCGAGCGCTCAGCAGTCCGACGACGCGAATCTCCAATTCGAACAGGAATTGGACGATCAACTCCGATCCCTAGAGAGGGCGCTCCAGGCTGACCCCGAGTCGGTCCCGATGCTGCGAGCCGTGGAGATTGCACGAGAGCAGCGCAATCTCGTGCGATCGCTGGTCGATCAAGCGCTCCGGTATGAAGACGGAGGGCGCCTTCAAGAGGCTCTGGAGCGATGGCAGACGCTGCTGGCGGTCCATCCGGACCAGTCGGAAGTCGCTTCGCAAGTTCAGAGGCTCTACCGACGAATCGAATCGCCGACGGCACCTCAAGCCGAGGACGAGCCCAGGCAGGCCGCCGACAGTCCGCCTCCGCCTCCGCCGCAGGCGGCCGAACATCGTAGTCTGGGGCGACAGCTGTCGGATTCGGTCGCAGGGCTGCAGATCGGGGAACGCAGCCGCGAGGCCATGGCCCGCCTGCGCAACAGCAACATCAGCGACTCAGCCAAAGGCGTAGGCGATGCGCTTGGGTGGATGCAGAGCCAAGTTAATCGCGCCTCAGGGGGCGGCGACGGGCCACCTACACAGAAAGATGCACCTGAGAAGGATGGAAAGGGCAAGCCGCTCTGGATGTTCCTAGCGGCGGGAATCGGCGCTGCGGCGCTGTTGGCGATGATCGCCGGGCGGGGAGGGGCAGACCATACTCCCGGGCCGAGTCCGCTCGTCCGTGAGGTGAACATCCAAGCCGCGCCACGTACGACGCAAATATTCGTCGACGGCGAACCCTGCGGGGTCGGCACATGCGACGTGCAGTTGGAAGCAGGAATTCATGAGATATCCGGTCGTCTCCCGGGATACGCCGCGACTCGGCAATCGGTGGCCGTCGAACCGTCCGAGGGCTCAGCGCCGTATGGGGTTCGGCTCGCGCTCGAGCCGCTGGCGCCGGCACTTGAATTCACGGCGGACTTAGAGTCGGCAAAGGTCACAGTTGACGGGGAAGCGATGGGCCAAATCGAGGATGGCTCGCTACGGGTCGAGTCGCTGCCCTTCGGGGAGCACGAGATCCGCCTCGCCGGCTCGGGGCTGAGCGTGCGTCTGACTTATCGCGCGGAACCGGGGAAAGCCGTGGAGTTGACCGAGCCGTTGGAAGCGGTCGAGATCAAGGCAGCGGTGGCCACGGGCTTAGGCGGTAGTGTGCGGCTGTATTCGGCTGCCAAGAACGCGATGGTCAGCCTGGACGGCGGACCGGAGCAAACGGTCTCCGAAACCGGCCTGCGGATTGACGACATCGCCTACGGCTCGCACGAAGCGGTCTTCGCAGACGGCGCCTCAGTCGGGTTTGAAACGGACATGCGGCCGACGCTGACAGCCTCGCTCACATCCGACCGAAATGTGGGCGCATTGAGAGTAACGACCGGCATTGACGGGGCCACCGTCTACCTGAACGGGCGAGCCTACCGGCGTAAGACATCGCGCGGAGGCTTGTTGATCTATTTGGCCCCCCGCCCCTATAAGGTTCGGGTGGAGAAGGAAGGTTTTCGATCGCCGCCGGAGCAAACGACGGAAATCGTGAAGGGTAGACGCGCATCGCTCGATATGCGCCTCGAACCCGAACCTCAAACCGCGACCTTGTATGTACGCGGCGGTCGGGCTGGGGCCCGCGTGTCGGTAGACGGGAGAGTGGTCGGCACTCTGAATGGAGACGGCGACCTGAGGCTGCCGGGCATCGACCCGGGGCGGCATACAGTCGAAATCCAGCAAGAAGGATTCGAGCCAAAGACGGTGCAGCGGGATTTTCCGAAGGACTCCGAGGTCGGTGTCGACGGGGGATTGGACGCGATCACAGGAACCTTGCGAATCGCCATTTCTCCTTCAGATGTTTCGCCGCGCTTGACGCTGGCGCGCGAGGGCCAGCCAGGCTCGCGAGCGATCGACGCGGAAACGCTCGACCTTGTGCCGGGGACTTACACGGTGAGCGCGGACGCTCCTGGGTACAAACCGTTCGCCGCCACGGTCCGGGTTAGTCCGCGAGCCACAAAGACCGCGGATATTCAGTTGGAAAAGATCGAGCTTGCGACGCCCAAGCCGCGAGACCTGATCCCGGCCCTGGATCGACTCGGCTGGTCTCGCCACGGCGACGTGAGGGTGCGGTCGGGCGGCGGATTCATCGTGGCGCCGGCGGGCCCGGGCCCCGGCGTGTACCGGTTCAGCGTGATCCGCCAACGCGGCAAACTGCAGTGGGCGGTAGGCTACCGGGACTCGAAGAACCACGTGCTCTATCAGGTCAAGAAGAACGAAGTGGTCCGAACCGTTGTGGAGAACGGCGAGAAGGTATCGGAGTCCGACGTGGCGACGGGCAGCTACAGCCTGGACCGGGAGCTAACATTCAGAATCCAGGTACAGAAGGGCCAAGCAACGCTGTGGCTCAGCCGCGGCGGAGAATGGAGCCAGCTGGATCAATATACGGCAGACGGAGTTGAGGCAGGCCGTTTCGCTTTCAACCTCACACGGAGCCGGATGCTCGGCCGCGCAGACCAAATCGGCGTCCGTGAATTCAGCTTCACCCCCGCGGACTAGCTGAGGCAGGCGTTCGGGAAGGCCCCAGCAGGCGGGAATAGAGCGTCTGAACGGTCCCTGGATGATCCGCTCGGCAAACTCCAGCGCGACCCGCAAGTCCGTCCTCGTCGTCGAGGAGTCCAGGACACGCTGTGCGGCCTCTATGCGGAGAGCGGTACATTTGGAGAACTGTCGGCAGTCTCAAGGAACGCATGAATCACTATTCGATCGCATCATTACCCGGGGATGGAATCGGTCCCGAAGTCGTCACACAGGGGATCCGGGTGCTCGAAGCGACCCAAGAGAAGCTGGCCGGCTTCCGGTGCGAGGTCACGACCTATTCGATCGGCGCGGGTGAGTACTTGCGCAGCGGCAATCCGCTTCCGGAAGACACTTTTCAGGCGATCTCGCAGCACAAGGCGATCCTATTGGGTGCGATGGGACTGCCCAGCGTTCGCTGGCCCAACGGGACCGAGATGGCTCCGCAGCTCGACCTGCGCGAGAGATTGGACTTGTACGCCGGCCCGCGGCCAATTCGTCTCTATCACGAAGACTTCTGCCGCCTGAAGGGTTACGGGGCGGGCGAGATCGACTTCGTGATCATGCGAGAGAACACGGAAGGGATGTTCTGGTCGCGCAAGAAGTCGATTTCGGCCAACGACGAGCAAGTGATCGACGGCATCCGCATCTCTCGGAAGGGATCACAGCGGCTCTTTCGGGCGGCGTTTGAGGAAGCCAAGCGGCGAAAGAACAAAGTGACGCTGATCGATAAGGCGAACGTACTGCCTTCGATGGCGTATTTCCGGGGTATTTTTGACGAGATCGCGGCAGAGTACCCCGACGTCTCGGCCGAACGCATTTACGTCGACGCCTCGGCACTCTATCTGGTGCAGCGTCCGGATTCGTTCGACGTGATCGTGACCGAGAATCTATTCGGCGACATTTTGTCGGATCTGGCGGCGGGACTGATCGGCGGGATGGGAATGGCTCCGTCCGGCGATATTGGCGACGACAACGCGGTGTTCCAGGCCTCACATGGATCCGCGCCGGACATCGCGGGCAAGGATTGGGCCAACCCTTCGGCGACGATTCTCTCGGCCGCGATGATGATGGACTGGCTGGGCGAGGCGGAGGCGGGCGACGCGATCCGGAAGGCGCTCGAGACCGTATTTGCCGACCGCTCGGCGCGCACCAGAGACCTGGGCGGCACGTGTTCCTGCACGGAGATGGGCGATCGCGTGGTCCAGGCGATTCTCGCCGGCTAGATTTCGTAGAGCATCACGTAGACGGCGACTCCGGTGACGGAGACGTACATCCAAATCGGCCACGTCCAGCGGGCGATGCGCCGGTGCTTGTCGAATTGCTCTCGCCAAGCGTGGTAGAGGGTCTTGAGGGCCAAGAACGGGACGGCTGCGGCAAGGACGATGTGGGTAATCAAGACCGTGAAATAGACGGTCCGAATCCAACCTTGTTTGGTGAAGGGTACCGAACCTACCTGGTAGTGATAGACGAGATACGAGACGAGAAAGAGGCAGGATGCGACGAACGCCAGGCTCATGCAGAGCTTGTGGCGCTGGATCTCGCGGCGACGAATGAAGTAGTAGCCAAAGACCAACAACAGGGTCGCAATGGAGTTGAGAACGGCGTTCAGGGCGGGAAGTCTGCTGGGGTCCATAGTGCTCTGTTCAGCACAAGCTCTTGGCCGAGGGGCGCGAAGCCACCGCCACTGCAAGAGCGAGGGCGACCGCGGCAAAGACGAGCGTCACCGTCCAGCAGGTCAGCAAGGATGGCCCGACCACCAATTGATCGCCGAAGAGGATGCGCCGAAACCCGACGACGCCGTAGGTCAACGGGTTAATCGTCATGAGAGCCCGAATCCACGTCGAAGCGCCGTCCAGCGGAAAGAGGGCTCCTGACAGCAACCACATCGGCATGAGCAGAATGTTCATGACCGAGTGAAAGCCCTGCATGGAATTCAGCTTCCAAGCAAAGTAGAATCCGAGTCCGGTCAGCCCAAAGGCCATGAGCATGACCAGGACGGCCATGGAAAGAAGCGCCCGCCCGTCGAATTGAATACCGAGAAGCGGGATCAAGGGGAGCAGCATCGCCCCTTGGAGGGCTCCGATGGTCGTGGCGCCGAGGATCTTGCCCAGCACCATGACGTAGCGGGGCATCGGGGCGACCAGCACGGAGAGCAAGAACCCTTCGCGGCGGTCCTCGATGACAGAGATATTCGAGAAGATCGAGGCGAAAAGAACAGTCAACGTGACGGCGCCGGGGAAGAAGAACTCCAGGTAATTGTCGGAGCCGCCGGCGGCGATCGAGGCGCCGAAACCAGAGCCCAGGACGAACCAAAAAATGAGAGGCGTGGCCAGCCCGGCGATCACACGTGCGCGCTGACGATAGAATCCGCGCACCTCCCGTAGCCAAAGGGTCCAGAGGCCCAGCAGGTAGGACGGGCGAGCAACAGGCGCCGAGGACAAAGAGCCTGCGGGTTCCGTGGCGGAAGCGTGTGATGCGGAGGCCAACCCTCTATTGTAGAGAACCTTCGACCTGTCCGAACCGACGACCGGTTAGTCGCACAAAGACATCTTCAAGAGTAGGCCGAGCGACGGTTACGGAGCGAACGGTGGGAGGAAGCGAGCGCATCAGTTCGGCAACGGCAGAGGGACCGTGATCACGCTCGAAGCGGACGGCCTCTCCGACGACTTGAGCCTCGATCTGGAAATCACGGAGAAGCTCCGCGGCAAGGTTCTCCGGCGCCCCTGTCTCAAGAGCGACAACGTCGCCGCCGATGCGGCTCTTGAGTTCATCGGGTGAACCTTCAGCCACGATCTTGCCCTCGTCGAGGATGGCGAGGCGATCACACTTATCGGCCTCGTCAAGAATATGAGTCGTGAGCAGAACGGTGACGCCAGTCTCCTCGCGAAGTCTCGAAAGGTAGCCCCAGAAATCGAGCCGGACAGCGGGATCAACGCCGGTGGAGGGCTCATCGAGCAGAAGGACCTTGGGCTCGTGGAGCAGCCCCTTGCTGAGTTCGACACGGCGTTTGAGGCCCCCGGATAGCTTGTCGATGAGCTCATCGCCGCGATCGGACAGCCCCGTGCGGGCAAGCACGTCGTCAATGCGGCCGTCGAGCACGTCTCCTGAGAGTCCGTAGAGCCGCCCCTGATGTTCCAGGTTTTCTCGCACGCTGAGGCGGCGATCGAGACTTTGATTCTGGAATACGACGCCTATGTGGCGACGCACTTCGAGGGGCTGCTTGACTACGTCAAAGCCGAGAACGCGAGCCGAACCGGCATCAGGGTGCAGGAGGGTGGAGAGGATTCGGAAGAGAGTCGTCTTTCCTCCGCCGTTGGGACCAAGCAAGCCGTAGATCTCGCCCGGCGCCACTTGAAGATCGACGCCGTCGAGGGCCTGACGCTCCTCATAGTTAAAGCTGACGCCTTGACAGACGAGGGAAGATTCGGTTTCTGAGGGAGCTAGGGGCACTAGAAGACGGCCCAATTCCGGACCAGCCGCCAACATAGCACGGCCTAAGGAACGACGACTTGACCGGCCCCCAACATCGCCCGAGACGGGGCCGACGCGGCGCGGCTGGAGCCGTCATAGAGCCGCCGATAGACGTCCCGATTGCGCAGAACGGACTGAACGTAGCCACGCGTTTCCGTGAAGGGAATCGTCTCAGCGAATTCGCCCGGTTCATCGAAGTCGCCCCATCCAACCCAGCGATCGGCGCGCGTCTCGCCGGCGTTGTAGGCGGCGAGGGAGAGTTCGAGGTTCCCGGCGAAGCGCTTAATGACGCCATTGAGATGGAAGGTACCCAAGCGGAGGCTGATGTCCGGCTCACGCAGGCGGCGTTTGGAGAAACGGGGTACTCCCAGGCGACGGGCCAGATCTTGTCCGGTTGCGGGCATGATTTGCATCAAGCCGATGGCTCCAGCCCGAGAGACCGCAGAAGGGTTGAACTCGGACTCCTGCCGGATCAGCCCCGCTACGAGATAGGGATCGAGGGCATGCGGCTGAGCCCGTGTCCGGAGGCTGCGCTCGTACGGCAGCGGGTAGAGTCGCTCCCAGAACTCTCGCGGCAGAGCGTCCAGCGGAAAACGAAGATAGCCGAAGGCGTACCGCTTCATGTGCCGCATGGCACGGAAATGATCGTTGCGCGCGGCGGATTGACGCGCCAACTCGAGGCCGACGTGGTGCGCGTCGGGCCGACGATAGTCGGCGTTTGCGAGTTCGCGCTCAGCAAGGTCGCTGAATCCGATATCCGACAACGACCGCCCCTTGCGAAGCAGCAGAGATGTCGCCCTGGAGGGCATGGGCGCGAGTTTCCTTGGCGGAGCGAGGGCCGCGACAATCGAAGACAGTCTCGCGGGCAACCGCGGGGCGACCGAGTCGAGGCCGGAGAGTCGGCGTCTTGCGAGCCCCCCGTAGTAGTAGTTCGGGTAGAGCTCGGCGACTGCCTCATAGAGCGCCTTGGCTTGCGGCTTTGCGTCGTCCGATTCTGCGAGCCTAGCGACCCAATAGAGCGCAGCCGAAGCCTGTCCGGAAGAAGGGTACAAGCGGGCGTGTTCTTCGAAGAGGTCGCGCCGACGAGGATCCTCGTCGAGATACGCTCGCCAACAGACCTTCCAATGGGCCTTCTCGGCGTGAGTTCCCTTTGGGAACGCCCTAGCGGCCTGTTCGTAGTAGTGCCGATACTGCTTGGCGTCGTTGCGCAGAAGATAGAAGTTGCCGACCGCGAACAACGCTTCTTCCCGCCAGGGCGATTGGGGATATTTCTTGGAGAGTTGATCCGCGATCTCGCGGTACAGGGCAATTTGGTTCTTGCGACGGGCACATTCCCCGAGGTAGTAGAGCCGTTCGGCGTCCAGTTCCGGATCCTCAACGGTCCAGCCGGAGAGAAGATTTCGAGCGGTTGTGGTGTGCAGCCTGCGGTAGCTCGCCGCGGCTTGGCGGACCCGTGCTCGGTCCTGCTCGGTCCCCTTCAAGCCAGGTCTGGCGCGGGCGTACTCGGCGGCCGCCGAGGCGAACTGCCGGGCATCGAACAGAAGATCGGCGCGAGCGAGGCGCCAATCCGCGGGAGCGGCGGGATAGTTTCGTCCCATCGTCCGGTTCAGCTCCGCCAAGCGCTCTTCCGCCTCTCTAGCCCGGTCGTGTCGTGGATGGAAATAGTAGACACGACGGTAGTGCTGAATCGCTTCACGATGCCGGGACTGAAGGTGTGCAATCCGAGCCAGAAGATAGAGACGGTCCGCCTCGTCGAATCCTTGTTCGGGACGGATAAGGAATGCGCGGGCTTCATCCAGACGCGACTCCCGGATGAGACTCTCGGCGCGGACCTGGGCTGCATCCGCGACGAGAGAGCTTGCGGGAAAGCGCTCGGCGAAGTCGCGGAGCACCCAGGTTGCTTCCTTGAACCGCTCGTCCTTGGCGAAGGCTCGGCCACGATAGAAAACGGCGTAATCGCGCAGGTGCTCGGCTCCGACTTCAGCCTTCTTGAGGGCAAGCACGGCGTCCGAGTAGCGCTCCGCGTTGAAGTCGGCAAGTCCCAGTGCGAGCCAACCTTGGGCTTGGCTTGTTGTCGAAGCCTGAGAAATCCACTTATTCAAAGCGGCCCGGTCCGCATCGGAATCGGACGACCGGTAAGCCTTCGAGAGATCGCTCAGAACGTCCGCCTGGAGTGCGACAGGTAGAGCGAGAACGAGGATGATCGAGAAGCGGCGTAGCATCGACGATACGGACGCCCTTATTCTAGCGGGGCGGCTAGGCCGCAGTTTGTTTTCGGCGAGTACCAACGGCTTCAATCCACGCTTCCGAGAGAGAGATTAGCGTCTCGATGGCGGGGACGAGCACGGGGCGCTCGCCGTCTTCACCGAGATCGTCACAGTAGACGATGGCGAGGACTTTGTCGCGCAAGGAAACCGGCATGAGGTGCACGCGTTGCTCCGGCGCGAGCCCGAAAATGTCCACAACGGCTTGAGACAACTCGCCGGGCGTAGCTTCAGCCACCACAGCGTCCAGGGAGTGGATCGCGTGAGCGGCGGCGGAGGCGTCCCGGACGCCGATGGAAAGACGCTGGAAAGCGAGCTGCTTTTCGCTGTCGCGTTCACCAGCCACGCGGAAGCCGAGAAGCTGGTCGCCGCGGTGGATAAACAGGGCGGCTCGTCCGCAGAACCGGGCCGCGCCCTCGACGAGCGCCGTAGCAATGCCGGTCACGCTTTCCTCTCGACGAATACGGAGCGACGATTCAGCAAACGCCTGCGCGGTGGTCTCAAGCGCCTCTCTGCGAGCTTCGTCGAGTCGGGTCTCGAGATGGGCCTGCGCCGCTTCGCCGGCAACTTTCGCAGCAGATTCTACGGCGGTGCGAACGTCGCTGACGAACGCGTCAGATAGAGTCTGAATTCGATCGAGCGAGGATTCCTGCGAGGGGGCTTCCGAGCCCTCGGGCGGAACCGGATCCGCCTCAACAGGCGGAGCGGACTCCATGGGAACGTCCTCGGACGCGGTCTCGGTGTTTTCTGCTTCCGTGGTCATGGGGGGATCTTTAGTACCAGCCGGGCATGGGTATTGTAGCGTAGGAGGAGCGGTATCCAAGAGCAAGGGAAGACACCTGGAATGCGTTCAGAAAGTACTGAGTTGAAAGATAAGATCGCGGTGGTAACAGGCGCCTCGAAGGGCATTGGGCTGGCGATCGCTCGCGAGTTTTTAGCGGCAGGCATGCGCGTCGCTATCTGCGGACGCAGCCGCGAAGCATTGACCGGGGCAAAATCTGCCCTGGACGCGGGGGATCGACTCTATGCCGCCAGGTGCGACGTGGGTCGCTTTGAGGAGGTGGAGAGGTTTTTTGAGGCCGTTCTCGATCTCTGGGGGGGAGTAGATGTTCTCGTCAACAATGCCGGCGTGGGTCGATTCAAGGCCGTCGACGAGCTCTCCGTGGAAGATTGGAGGACTGTAGTCGACACCAACCTGAGCGGGCCCTTCTATTGCGTCAAGGCAGCTGTTCCCTTGATGCGTGAGCGCGGCGGCGGGTTCATCGTGAACATCGGCAGCTTGGCGGGCAGGAATCCGTTTCCGGGCGGAGCTGCCTACAACGCCTCGAAATTCGGACTGAACGGCTTCAGCGAGGCGACGATGCTCGATCTCCGGAATCAAGGGATCCGGGTGAGCCAGATCATGCCGGGAAGCGTCCAGACGGATTTCCAGCCGGGCGGCGGCGCTCCCGACGCTGATTGGAAGCTCTCTCCGGAGCAGGTGGCGGAGACGGCGCTGCACTTGGTCCAGATGCCGCAACGAAACCTGGCGAGCCGGATCGAGATGCGCCCAAGCACGCCCCCCAAGCGGTAGCGCCACGACAGGGGACCGGGATGTTTCGACCAGGCCCCTTTCCGTGCTAGTCTCAAAGCATCTGGGTTTTCGCCGTTCGGCAGTCCCCGGACCCCCAATACACTCGATGAGCGAGCAGTAGGCTGAGGGGTTGGTGTGCGACGCCGCGGCAGGAGAAGAACTATGGCCAAGGTCTGCGAAATTACCGGGAAGCGCCCGATGTTCGGGAACAACGTCTCGCACGCGAACAACAAGACGCGTCGGCGGTTCGAACCGAACCTTCAGAACAAACGATTCTGGATTCCTAGCGAGAAGCGCTGGGTCCGTCTGAAAGTCTCGGCCAAAGCGATCAAGATTATCTCGAAGAAGGGCATCGAGAGCGTGCTCGCGGACATGCGACGCAAGGGCGTGAAGCTCTAGCCTCGGTCTCAGAAACGGTTTTTGGAACGGGGGGCCCGCTGTGGGTCGCCCGTTCTTGTTTTGGCGACGGCACAGCGCCCGGAACTGGGCCGGAAATTATTGTGCAGACGGCTGGGGCTGGGCGGGCGCTGGAGACGACGGCTCGAGAATAGAAGCTAACGCCCTGCGTACTTCCTCGGCCTGCGTGCGCTCCAATCGGTAGGTTGTCGGCTCGCCCTCGCGCGCCGCGAACACTCGATCCGCGGCAGGCTCGGTCAAGATCACTGTCTCCGTCGCGTCCTCGCCGCTGGTGACGGAAGCGGTCAAGACCGGGCTTCCGAGACCTCGACCCGCCTGGTCGCCGCGGCGGTCGGAGACGAACTCGACTGCGGCTAGGTTCCGAAGGGAGTCGATGAGGGTTTGAACGGCTTCCGAATTCAAAACACGGGCCCCGTCTGAGGACAAGACCCAGTCCTGGTCAGCTTTGCGGATGGTTGAAACGGCTCCGGCGTCTCGAATCTCTATCTCCAAGACGGGGTCGAATCCGAAGTCGAAGAGCTTCTTGTCGCGCAGCTCTTCAAGATCCTTGTCGAGACTCTCCGCGAAGACGGTCGAAACCGCAAAAACGCCCTCCATGTCCGTGGTCGAGGCAAAGTAGTCATCGCCGGATCGAGCCACGGTCAACGAGTGGTCTGAACCGTCGTTCAGCTCCGCAACGGCAAACGGACGAGAGAACGCCCGCTGGAGGGAGGATGCTCGTTCTTCGGAAACCGCCTCGGTCATTTCAACGTTCTGAACCGCTCGAACTAGCTCGCCGACCGTAAAGTCATCGGCGCGAACAGGCGCCGGCTCCAGGATATTCCACTTGCCGGGGCCGTCAGGCGCGAAGGCGTAGCGATTGGAGCCGACCGTAAGACGGAGAGACTGAACGGAGTCAGATGCTACTTGAAGCAGCTTCTTACTCCGCCAATCAAAGATCGTCTTGTCGAACGAGGTCTTGACGTAGTTGTAGACGGTGAACAGGCGAGGGTCCTGCGCGAGGCGGGCGAATACGGCGGAACCTGTCGGCGTCTCATTGCCGAAGAGCACGGTCACGGCTTCACCTTCTTTGGGCGTCATCGTGACGGCGAGGTTGCCCTGATCTTCCAAGCCGAACGGGCGCCAGTCCGACACTTCGTCCTCGACCATGCGCTCCGCGCTCATACCGGCCAGGTTAGTGGCCATGAGCCCCACGGCGGCCTCGTCGGCGGGAAAGTCGATTCCGTCGCCGAAATCCCACTTGTCGTCTTCATTCCGAACGAACGAGACGGAGTCGCCGCTCGGACGACCGATGACGATCCGGGCAATCTCCTTCTGATCGACCTCGACCAGCGTCGGACGGGCTTCCTCGTCGGTGGCGGGGGGATTCTCGCTGGTGTAGTAGACGGCGCCGCCAAGAACGGCGAGCAGGCCGAGGGCGACGACGAGAGGGTTGGCTTTCATCGGGTCCATCCTCCGAGTTGCAGCATGTCAGCGACGAATCCACCAAGTACGCACGCCCGCGACGATGATGATGAGCGGGATGCCGAAAACCAGGCCCAAGAGGACGCGAGTGAGTTCGGCGCCAGTCATGTCAATGGGGGTGCTGGCCGGATTCTTCGGGCGAATTGAGATCAAGTCCTCGTCGGAAGTGAGCCAGTTGATCATGTTGAGGAACAGGTCGCGGTTGCCGGCGCGATCGACGTAAGAGTTGCGGCTGAAGCGAGAGGTTCCGACGACGACGACTCGAGCTTCCAATTCCTCCGGCGCTGAGATCTCCGCGGCGGCGGCATCCGGGCTCGAAGTGGGAGGCTCAGAATCGGGAACATCCAGAGTCCCAGCCACCGCCATGTTGAAGGGCCCCGGGGTTCCCCCGTCGGGAGAGCTCAACGCTTCTTCATTCTCATAGTCTTCGATCGCTTCGCTCGACGTGCTGGAAGCGATCAGCTCGCTGATGTCCCAACCCGACGGCGCGTCTCCCGCGCGGACGGCGCGGACGAGCGGAAACAAGGTCGGGCGGGCGCTGCCGGAACTCGAAAGGGGTTCCGTGATCGGGTGAGGTTCGTAGCGCGCCGCCAGCGGGATCACGGGGCCGCCGCCGAGGAGGAAGCCGGCGCCGGAACGGTCCAGGATGAGGTTGTCGTCCACCTCGATGCCCCAACCGGAAACCATCGCCGCGAGGCCCGGGCTCTTACCCAGGTCCAGCATCGCCAGCAAACGCCCGCCTCGCTCGACGAACGCCTGGATAATCTCGACTTCAGGTTCAAGCAGAGGGTCGGAAGGACCGGGGACGATCAGAACATCACAGGCGGGAGGGACTTCCGGGTTCTCAAGAAGGGAGATGGCCTGGGTCGCGTAGTTGGCGTCCTTGATCGCTTGTTCCGCCTTGGAAAAGCCCATGGGTTGAAAGTCTTGGGTTGACGCCTCGCCGTGACCGGAGAGGATACAAGCGGTCTTCTCCTCGCCCTTCAGGAGCTTGATGATCGCGTTGGAGACGTCCTGCTCGTTGGTCGAGTTGGCTTCCTCGCGGCGGCCGCCGGACTCAACGAACACCGTTCCGTAGCTACGGACGCGCATAAGTTCGGCCTTCGCGGGATCGGAGTCCGGGTCGACGTACTCAACAGTCAACCGAGTGGAGGCGTTCTCGTAGCGAGTCAAGCTGGCACGGGGAGAGACGCCGCTCTCACTCGGTTGATCGAATTCCGCTTTGCGCTGGAAGTAGTAGACCTTGACGTCTTGGGGGAGGTCCCCAAGGATCTTCAGCGTCTGATCCGACAGCGAGTAGAGCTTGGCCTCAGTAGCGTCGAGGGACTTGTTGTACTGCACTCCCAGGTAATTCAGGGCGGCGAGGATTGCGACGAAGACGAGGACGTAGGCGCCTGAGTAGCCGCCGGCGCGGGCTTGTCGGGATTGAAACCAGTTAGGCATTTGGGGTCGATCTCCGTAGACTCAGGCTTTCCAGCGCAGCGATTCAATCGAGCGCTTACTGAGAAAGAGGCCCAGTGCGGTTGTTGAGAGGAAGTAGACGGCGTCCTTGAGTTCGATAACGCCCTTGGAGAATTGCTCGAAGTGGGGCGGCATGGAGATGTACTCGCAGATCTGCCCAATGGTCGAGGTGGAGAACTGGTTGACCCAGTTGAGTACCCAGAGAAGCAGGAACAGCCCAAAGGTTAGGGCGCCGGCAACGATCTGATTCTTCGTCAAGGTCGAGATGAACCCGCCGAGAGCCAGCAGAGCCCCGCCGATGAGGAACATGCCGAGAACGCCGACCAGCATCGCCTGCCAGTCCGGCGTGGTGTAGATGAAGAGAATAGAGAAGTTGATCAGGACGATGCCGAGCATGCAAGCGTACAGCGACATGGCGCCGAGCCACTTTCCGATGATGATTTCGTAGTCCGTGAGCGGAGACGTCAGGAGCAGCTCAAGCGTACCTGAGCGCTGTTCCTCAGCGAACAAGCGCATGCTCAGCATCGGCATGAGAAACAGCAGGATGATCGTACAATTGCCCAAAGTGGGTTCGACGATGAACTGATTCACATTGAGCGGC
>Ga0070727_10001008_pt1 | contig 31194 bp, 24 predicted proteins | sample tdAd472_FD_66722 | JGI IMG/M metagenome (GOLD analysis project Ga0070727, IMG submission 66722) | Marine sediment microbial communities from the Atlantic coast under amendment with organic carbon and nitrate - tdAd47.2 | ecosystem: Environmental > Aquatic > Marine > Coastal > Sediment | place... | reverse complement strand
CAAGCTTGCACGAACACTTAAGCTATTGAAAAACTACATAAATGGGTGAAACTTAATCGCCGAAATGGATCACCGAATTGAATTTTTATATCCAAAAATGGTATTCACAAAAAGAAATATTTTTGACAGTATCGACCACCCCACTTCTGAAGTCTAAGCCTCTACTCTTCCTCTTCTATAAAATCATCCAAGGTCACCTCCTTGGGAGGGCCCAGCCAAAAGTTATTGGCTCCTTCCCCCATCACGATGGTGACCTTTTCCATGTTTAATAATTCGAGTAGGGCGAGAAAGGTGACAATCGCATGTATCCGATTTTCGCAATTCTTGAAAAGCATGTGAAAGGTTACATTCTTAAAGGTGGTCACTTTTTCTATGATGAAATGCTGTTGATCTTCGATGGTGAAACCCCATTGGACAATTTCGTGGATTGTGCCTGGGTTAGAATCTTCAAATCGCTGCATTACTCGCTCGAAAGCTCGCAAAATCTTGAAAAGATTAATCGATTCTAACTCCGCATCAACGAGTGCCTTGGTTGCAATTTGCTTTAGTTCCCTGGAGGTATTTCCTCGGTGGTTGCGCAAAGAGCGATCTTCTTCCAGTTGCCGCATTTCCTCCAAAACACTCTTATAGCGTTTGTATTCTATCAGTCGTTGTACGAGTTCTTCTCTCGGGTCAATTTCGTTACCTTCTTCATCCAAGGGTTTCCGTGGGAGGAGCAACTTGGCTTTTATCCGGCAAAGCGTAGCGGCCACCAGGATGAATTCGCTGGCTAAATCGATATTCATCGACTCCATTTCTCGGATATAAGCAAGAAAATCATTGGTGATTTGGGAGATAGGAATATCATGGATATCCAGCTCATCTCGCTCAATGAAGAAGAGTAAGAGATCGAATGGCCCTTCGAATTGGGGGAGCTTGATCGTATAGGTTTGGCTCATAAGCGGTAATCAGCGGGTAAAGATATATCCAAAACCGAGTGCTTTGCAAATTTTTTTCTATGAACTTGTTTAAGAATATCTTCTACCGGAAAATACTAGTCCTTATCTTACGGCCATGGCTAAGACTGGAAAACTATACCTGATACCTACGCCACTCGGAGAAGAGGGCTTATATGTGCTGCCACAGTATTTGATGGAGACTTTGCATCAGATCAAAGTCTTGATAGCTGAGCGACCGAAAACGGCGCGCCATTTCCTCAAAGCAACCGCTTATCCACACCCTTTGCAGGAGTTAACCTATTTTGAACTCAACAAACGAACCGATGCGGCTGATTTTGATAGCTTTTTAGCACCGGCCTTACAAGGGAATGATATAGGTCTGGTATCGGAAGCGGGGTGCCCAGGAGTGGCCGATCCCGGAGCTGCCATCGTAGGCTTAGCTCACCGTAAAGGAATTGAGGTGGTTCCAATTGTTGGCCCTTCCTCGATCTTATTGGCGCTCATGGCTTCTGGTATGAATGGTCAGTCCTTCTGTTTTCAAGGTTACCTTTCGCCCAAAAAGCCGTTGCTGGCTAAAGAGTTACAAAGGCTGGAACAATTGGCCAAGAAACAGGATCAGACGCAGCTTTTTATAGAGACACCGTATCGGAATATGGGTTTAATAGAAACAGCTATTCAGTCGCTACATCCTAATACTCGATTCTGTATTGCGGCTGATTTGACTTTGCCGACCCAATATATTCGTACTCGCCAGATTCGAGACTGGCAAAAAGAAGGGTATCCTGATTTGCACAAACGACCCGCCATTTTCTTGATTTACCACAAATAGTACTTATATGCGTGTAGTTATTCAGCGAGTAAGTGAAGCATCCGTTACAATCAATCAGCAAGTGAAGGCTCAAATAGGAGCTGGTTTGCTCATTCTTTTGGGAATCGAAGATGCCGATACACAAGAAGATATAGATTGGTTGTGTCGAAAGGTCAGCAACCTTCGAATTTTTAATGATGAGGCTGGCGTCATGAATCAATCGGTGGTCGCTATCGGTGGAGAGTTGCTGGTGGTTAGTCAATTTACCTTGCAGGCCAGCACCAAAAAAGGGAATCGCCCTTCCTATATCAAAGCCTCGAAGTCGGATTTTGCTATTCCTATGTATGAAAAATTCGTGGCGAAACTGGCTGAGATTTCGGGTTTAGCTGTAGGAACAGGAGAGTTTGGTGCCGACATGAAAGTCGCTTTGGTAAATGACGGCCCCGTCACAATTATTATCGATTCAAAAGTCAAGGAATAGGTAGGTTCTACTTGATATTCTTTTGCCTAGCAGCATTCACAAATAAGCAATTACCAATACCTCCATATCCTTTAAACAATTCGGCTCCTTCATGCTTGAGTATCTCATCTCGGAAGCCAATAATACTCAAGTCAGCATCTTTAGATTTTTCTTGAATAATCGTTTGCGTATCGATGGCCTGTTTTTTCGGAATGATTTCGATATTATTCGTAGAGATAGGAAGTTGTCCCGCTTCTACCAATGAATACAGTCGTTTCCTTTCCTCTTCGCAACTTTCTTCTGGGTAAATGGCAAAGATTTTGATTTGTCCTTCTTTCCATTGTCGGTGTCCCAAGATAATATAGGCTAATAGGATCATCAGGCTTGCATTCTCATAATCATTGGAAGTAATCCAGATATGAATACTCTTTTGTAACCCATAGCCTCTTTCTGAGCTACCGAGGATGATTACATCAAAGTTGACGGATTTGACCAACTTAAAGTTGTCGACAATGTCATCGAGATTTGAAGGTGAATGCTTGGAGAATTCAAGTAATAATAGATTGTTTTCTGTACCCGATATGCCTGGTAATTGGATCACCTGCGCAATAGCTGAGGTGTAAGATGGACTAATGAGTGTATCGATATAAATATTACTCTTACTGCTTTCTGCCATTCGGATAAGCCGCTCTTTCGCAGTGCGGGCCTCCTGATCGGTGTTTTTGGACAAATAGCCGGTGATTTTATGGATATAAGTACCAAAACCATATTTCTGAGAAATCCACCGCAATAAATCAAAAGCAGCTAAGCGCTCGAAGGAGGATTCGGAAATGCAAATGGCAGAAGGGCGCCAACTTGCGATTTTTTCTTTTTCGGCTTTCTGGAGGAAAACCTGAAGTTGTCGACTAAACTGGAAGATTACCCCCTGGAAGATCACCGCGATATTATTTTTATCCGGATTGTAATAACTCACCATCAGGTATATGCCCATCATGAATAGTAACGCTAAGACCGCGTAACCTGGATTCATTACAAAAATGAGCCCGAAACAAGCCACGGCCCCGAAAAGCGAAATATACCAGCGGGACTTGAAAGTTGGGCGATAAGAAGGGTCTGCTGCAAAATGCTGGAGGAAAGAGATTAGGCATAAAGACCCATAGGTTACCATGAAGAAGATCGAAATGATTTCTGCGACAAAGTCGAGTCCACCCATCATCACAAAAACAAAAGCAATTGCAATCACGACTACTGTAGCGTTAAATGGTTCATCACTTTTGCCTCTACCTCTTGATAGCCAGAAGTTGAACTGGGTAGAAGGGATCAGTCTGTCTCTGGCGATGGCTTGTAGTGTTCTTGGCGCCACCAAAATAGATCCAATGGCGGAAGAAATAGTAGCTGCCGCCAAACCAACAGGAATTAGCCACCAGCCTTGCCAAGCAATATCTGCCATGACAAGATTCTCTGTATTGGCCAAGTCAGCTGGGCTTGCGGAGACCGCTAATTTGTAGGCAATAAAGACATAGACAACCATCCCGGAAATGGTCCCCGCCAAAGTTCCTAATGGAATAGATCGACTCGGGTTTCTCAAATCTCCAGACAGCCCGACCCCTGCGGTCATCCCCGTAAAGGCTGGAAATATGATAGCAAAAACCGTGAAGAAGCCAATCGGTAATAATGGCCGACGCGGTTTCGACTCATTATTCTGAAGGGTGTTATCTACGGATAAATCTTGTTCGGAAAAGGTATCGGCCTTCGTAGCCGGGTTCTCATAAGTATCAGAATTATATACTGTTGCAAAAGGATCCAGGGTATTTGCCCTGCCGTAGTCGGTCTGGCCGATAAAAAAAGCAACTAAAGATAAAAATAGGGTAGCTACCACCACATAAAGCGCTTTGACCCCTAGGTCAGCGCCTTTCGTAAGGACGATAACGGTCAGTACAAAAAGGGCAGGGATACTCACCGTTTGTTTTTTATCAATCAACCAACTTAAGATGGGATGTAGGTCATAGTGCATCTTGACATACTCAAAGGCAGCACCAAAAGCTTCGGCGAAGGCAATGATATAAAAGGCTACACTAATGGCTTGCGAAAAGAAAAGCGCAATACCAATCGATGAACCAATGACGAGGCCAAATGAACGAGATATGATATAGTATTCTCCCCCACCTTCTACTTTCTGATTGGTGGCGAGTTCGGCGATGGCCATGGCCGTAGGAATCGTGACAGCATGACCAATAAGAATAATGGCAATTGTACCAATAAATCCTACCGAACCCACAGCAAAGCCAAAACGAAGGAACATTACGGCACCTAGGATGGTTGATATAGCCGTAAAGAATACCGGGGCAGTTCCAAATTTTTCCAATTTCTTCATGTGATATCCCACTTAACGTGACAAGGTATAAAAGTTTTACCTTTTTCGGTGATGCTAACTACAGAATGAACGGAGATATGCCAATAATGGCCTATTTCTTTTAGCTAGCGGTTGCGAATTCTTCCCTTCAGGGACATAAAAATTATCAGATGACTCCATTTTATATGTATTTATCACGCTATTACCTATTTTTGCGCTCATTCACAGTCTATGGCTCTATTAGACCCACAGACTGCAAGAGGAGCTGTTAAAAAAATTGAACAAAATGTATCGATCACACACCTGTGGAGAGTTGCGGATGCAACATGTAGGACAAGAAATTTTGCTAAGTGGCTGGGTACAAGCTAGCCGCGATTTTGGAGGAATGACTTTTATTGATTTGCGAGACCGGTATGGCATTACGCAGTTAGTGTTTGATATGGAGGACGACGAGGCTTTGTGTACGCAGGCACGAAAGCTAGGTCGAGAGTTTGTGGTAAGAGTGAAAGGCTTGGTCCGAGAACGAACGAATAAAAACCCTAATCGAGCGACAGGAGATATCGAAATAGAGGCTAAGAGCCTAGAAGTATTGAATGCATCGAAAGTACCTCCCTTTACGATTGAATCGGAAACGGATGGAGGAGATGACCTGCGGATGAAATATCGCTATCTGGATCTTCGAAGAGGGCCCGTTCAGCAAAATATCATATTCCGTAGCAAATTGGCTTTGGCGACGCGCCGTCACCTGGGTGATAATGGCTTCATAGAGGTAGAAACACCCTTTTTGATCAAAAGTACCCCAGAGGGGGCTCGCGATTTTGTGGTGCCCAGTCGAATGAATGGCGGCCAATTTTATGCCCTTCCTCAATCTCCCCAAACCTTTAAACAATTGTTGATGGTTTCGGGTTTTGACAAGTATTTCCAAATTGTGAAGTGCTTTCGGGATGAAGATTTACGAGCTGATCGCCAACCTGAGTTTACACAAATTGACTGCGAAATGTCTTACGTTACGCAGGAGGAAATTCTACAGACTTTTGAAGGCTTGACGAAGTACCTATTCAAGGAAACCATTGGAGTAGAACTAGGAGATTTTCCTCGAATGGATTATGACGAGGCTATGCGTCGCTTCGGTTCCGATAAGCCAGATATGCGTTTCGGAATGGAATTCGTAGAGCTAAATGAGGTAGCGAAGGGGCATGACTTTGTGGTGTTTGATAATGCAGAATTGGTTGTTGGGATTTGTGCCGAAGGGCAAGCCGTACTCAGCAATAAGCAAATTAAAGAATTGACCAATTGGGTGCAACGGCCACAGATTGGTGCTAAAGGCTTGGTTTATATCAAGGTCAATGAAGATGGTAGCATCAAATCTTCTATTGGTAAATTCTTTACGGAAGAAGCCTTGCAAGGCTGGGCAAACAAGTTTGGTGCGAAGAAAGGAGATATGATCCTGATATTGGCAGGTGAGGCAGAGAAGACCCGCAAACAACTCAATGAACTTCGCCTTGAAATGGGGCGCAGATTGGGATTGATGAAGGAAGGAGACTTTAAGCCACTATGGGTGGTAGACTTTCCTTTGTTGGAATGGGATGAGGATAGCGATCGTTTTCACGCGATGCACCACCCTTTCACTTCTCCGAAGAAAGAAGATGTAGAGCGAATGTTGACGGGAGATCATGAAACCATGAAGAGCCTACGGGCAGATGCCTATGATTTGGTGATTAATGGTTCTGAGATTGGCGGAGGATCGATTCGTATTCACGATAGAACTTTACAAGAAAGAAACTTCAAATTACTAGGCTTTACACCCGAAGAAGCAGAAGAGCAATTCGGCTTCTTGATGGGAGCCTTTGAATATGGCGCGCCACCTCATGGTGGAATCGCTTTTGGTTTTGACCGACTGTGTGCAGTGATGAATGGCCAAGCTAGTATTCGTGATTTTATCGCTTTCCCGAAAAATAATCAGGGACGTGATATGATGATTGATGCGCCTTCAGCAGTCGATGAGACGCAGTTGAATGAATTACAGATTCAATTGGATTTGAAAGGATAAGGAACCAAGAAGGGTTGCGGTCGGAGGATAGTAAGCTGGCATATTAGTACAACGGGGTTTAAAAGTTTAGGGATGAAGGTTTATACCATGGAATTAACCCCTAAACTTTCAACCTTCAACGGATAAACCGTATTTACCCAGTAGTATGGTAACCCGGAAAAATAAATTCGCAAGTAACTTAACACCAGCGGCGAATATTAGGATTAACGGAGGTCGTTGGTGATGAGTTGCTTGACACTTTGGCGGTGATTGCGGCCAAGCGTGAGTGAGGTGCCATTCTGCATCTTAAGTAGATTACCTTCCAAATAGTGAACAAATTTTTTGTTGACGATAAAGGACTTGTGGATGCGAATAAACTGCTGATTGGGCAGTGTTTCCTCAAAACTGACCAAGGTTCTAGGCGTTAAATGATACTCGTCTTTCATCCATACCTTCACATAGTTACCATGACTTTCCAAGTAGTAAATATCGGTAATATTGATCTGAATAAATCGCTTATCAGATTTAATGAAAAGCTGTTGCGGCGTCGGGCTATGATCTAGGAGGGGCGTATTTTCTTTACTTGTATTTTTCAGCTGATGGATTTCTATGGCCTTGAGTGCAGCCTTGAGGAAGCGATCAAATCGAAAAGGTTTCAATAGGTAATCGATCACATCTAAATCAAAACTTTCCAAGGCATATTTTTCATAGGCAGAAGTAATGATGACTAAGGGCTTTTGATCCAAAATACGAAGGAAATCCAGTCCTTTTAACTTAGGCATTTGGATATCGAGAAAGAGTAGATCGACCTTATTATGCTTAAGGAAGTCGAGTGCATCAATGGCCAAAAAGGACTGCCCAACTATTGTCAAACCAGGTACATCCTTGGCGAATCGCAAAATGACATCATGCGCTAGCGGTTCATCATCTACAATGAGGGCCTTTAATTGGGGCTCTTCCATATGGCTAAATTTGCGGTGAAGATATCTCGTTCTTCAAGAATCGTTAATTCATGTTGTTCTGGGAAGCGTAAGCTCAATCGCCTTCTCAGGTTGTCTAAGCCGATGCCCTTTTCTCCTTGTTCAGATGGATCAAAGGAGTTCTTACAAACAAAAGACAAATGGTCCCCTTGTTGCTGCAGTTGAATATGTAAGAAGCACTTTCGCTCCGCTGGTTCTATCCCGTGTTTAAACGCATTTTCAATTAAGATGATCAATAGCAGGGGGGGGATCAAGTAATCTTCATCTTCGACCTCATGGTCAAAGACCAGGTCAAAAGATTTATGCAGCCGAATCTGTTGTAAATGAATGTAGTCAGCTAGGTATTTAATTTCTTCACTCAAGAGCACTTCTTTTTCTTTCCCTTTATAGATCACATATCGCATCAATTCGGATAATTGGACGATTATATCTGGAGTCTGATCCGATTTAGCTAAGCTAAGAGAATAAAGGTTATTAAGGGTGTTAAAGAAAAAATGCGGATTGATCTGCTGCTTGAGTAGGCCTAGTTCACTTTCGATTTGCTGTTTCTCCAGCTTGGTGATTTCATTGTTTTGGCTGAACCACTGCAGCGCTACAATAACAGGGAGACTAATGATAATGACAATGAAAGGGAGGAGTACGTTCAATTCGGTGAAAATGACCAGATTGTGGCTGGGCATCAAACTATTGACTTGTTGAACCATTGGAAGGCTGATCAGTAACTGGGCTAGCAAAGGAAAAAACAAGGCAATACTACCACCTACTCCTATACCATATATGAGCAACCCCCTTTTTTTTAATAAAGTAGGGATGAGTAATTTACTATTGAGTGCGTAAAAAAAGTAGAGGGATAGGTAAATCAACATAAATTGTAGGGCATAGGCAATTACCTGGAAAAAGTGCCGTATTACCTGCCCGGCTTTAATATTAGGCACAATCAATTGATCTTTTTCAAATACATCGTAATTGGAGACGATCATCATACTGAAGAGAAAAGAAAAAAAGACAATGGCTATCAGAATGGCGCCATCAATTCCAATCTTTTTCAACCACTCAATGCTGGATACTTCAGAGACTACATAGCGATTCAGGGCCAAACCCAAATCCAAGCCAGGGAGAACAAAGGCCAAAATGATGAAGTAATCATGATTTCCAAAATGGGGGAGAAAAGCTGAAAGCAAATGCTGACTAAGCCATGCTATCATAGCGGGGATAAAAAGAAAAAACACCCCCCAGAGAAAGAAGTAAGGCTGTTGGGATAGTGACTGCTTCAGCTTAGGTCTGAAATGGATAAAAGCCAGTGTGGGTGAATAGAATAGTAATAAGATACCTAGACAAGAAAGGTAATGTGTCCAGGTATTAGGCAATAGGTTGATCGCTCGCTCTGCGCTGAGACAAAAAAACAGGGCGAGGAATACCCAGCTATCATTTTTTTGCAAGTAAGCTCTCAAACTTGTTATAAGCCCTTTCATGAGAGACAAAGAACAGGATTTCTTGCCGCTACATCAAATTTTAAGGATCAAACGCATAAATCCCATGATCTACTGCAAAAAGCGGATTGTATTCCGGTTTGTGCAGTTCGTCAGCTCTGCTTTTCAGAAGAACATTCTTATTTGGCGGTTACTTATTTACTGCCGTATTTGCAGGTCTAATCGATATTTTCAAAGCACTCAATAATCAAAGGAATATGAATCGACTGCAAATCCAAGGACTTTCAAAGACTTATGGAAATGGTGTGAAAGCCTTAGATCAAGTAAGTTTCGAGCTACAGAACGGCATTTTCGGTCTGCTGGGGCCCAACGGGGCGGGAAAATCTAGTCTGATGCGTACGATTGCTGCTTTGCAAGCTCCAGATGAGGGCGTCTTAAGCTTTAACGGCGTCGATATTATCCAACATCCTCAGGTTATTCGACAGCAATTGGGTTATCTGCCCCAAGAATTCGGTGTTTATCCAGGTCTCTCGGCTATTCAATTATTGGATCATTTAGCGGTTTTGAAGGGAATGCATGATCGGGTTGAACGACGAGACCAAATCGAACAACTATTGCAACATACCAACCTTTATACGCATCGAAAAAAGGCAGTGAGCAGCTACTCCGGAGGAATGCGTCAGCGCTTTGGCATTGCGCAAGCGCTCCTCGGGAATCCACAATTGGTGATTGTAGATGAGCCTACAGCAGGTTTAGACCCCGAGGAGAGAAACCGTTTCCTTGATTTGCTAAGTGAGATGGGAGAGCAAAAAATCATCATCCTTTCTACTCATATTGTAGCAGATATTCGGGATCTATGCCAACAGCTAGCCATCATCCATAAAGGGCGAGTGGTAAGGCAGGGGGCTCCTGGAACCTTGATTGAGGAGTTGAAGGGCAGGGTGTGGCAGAAAACGATTGCCAAGGAATTGGAAGCGCAGCTTCGGCAAGATTATCGAGTGCTCTCTACTCGCTTATTCGCAGGCCAACGACGCGTTCATATCTTATCCGATCAATTGCCTAAAAATGACTTTGAAGCCATTTCGCCCGGTTTAGAAGATGTCTATTTCTCTACTTTCTCGACCTAGGTGCCACAGAAAAATGCTCTTGCGGCGGCCGCACTAAGTTTGATTCGCTTTTCATCTTACCCTCAGGTCTTTAAACTTCTATCCATGTTTTTTCGCTTATTGCTTTTCGAATGGCGGTACCATCGCCAGCATATTTCCTTCCTGGTCTTTGCCGTGGTTTTTCTGGGCGCAGGATTCCTATTGTCCAATACCAGTTTTGGGGAGGCCAATTTGTATCATAATGCGACTTATAATACCCAATTGCGTACGGGCCTCCTGTCTTTATTTGCCATTTTGATATTAATGGTTCTCAGTAGTCGAGTGGTATTGAGGGATAGTACTCATCAGATGTCGGCACTTATTTATACTACGCCTGTGGTCAAGTTCGACTTTATGAGTAGTCGATTTTTTGGGTTGTTTTTGAGTGCTTGTTTGCTGTTTAGTTTCGCCATGTTTGGCTTTTGGCTAGGGGCTATTACGCATCCGGAAAGAGATCAGATCGGTCCCATTTTGTGGCAGCATTATACCTGGCCCTTCTTGCTGATTGCAGTACCTAATCTGTTGTTGGCCTCAAGTGTGCTTTTTACCCTAGCCAGTTTGACGAAAAATGCTTTAGCGACCTATACTGGCGGGATATTCCTGTATTGCTTGTATTGGGTTTGCGCTATTTTTCTCAATTCTCCAATGTTGGCGCAAGCAACTCCAGCCAGCCCGGAAGGTTTAGCATTGGCTGCCTTATTGGATCCTTTTGGATTATCCGCTTTCTTTGAGCAGAGCCAATATTGGGAGGTGATGGAACGGAATTCGACTTTGGTTCAATTAGAAGGTAACTTTCTTTGGAATCGAATGATCTGGATGAGTGTCGCCGTACTCTTATGGTTGCTGAATTTTCGACTTTTCTCTTTTCGGAAAGCAAAAGAACGGCTACCTAAGAACCAGACCATCGAGGAGCCCCATTTTACCCCTTTGCCAGCTTATAGTCAAGCTAAGATCAAACTATCCTTTCATCAATTAGGTGCTGTCTTTACGCAAAGTTTTTGGATGGAGATGCGGCTTTTGTTTAAAAGTTGGCCCTTATGGTTAGCGATTTGTTTGTGGATCGGGGTCGTTGGATCAGAGATTTTTAGTCGAATTTATGGCGGAGGTGAATATGGTACTGATCTCTATCCTACTACCGATCTTATGATTTGGCTGATTGCTGATCCTTATCAATTCATGAGTAGAATTCTGGTTATTTTCTTTGGGGGAGAGATCATGGCTCGAGAACGAAGTGTCAATTGGTACGAAATTCAAGATGCCACTCCTGCTAAAAATGGCGTCTTCTTTTTTTCCAAGCTGTTGAGTCTGACTAGTATTCCTATCCTGTTAATTGTTACCGCCATCGGCGTAGCCATTTTGAGTCAAGTCATAAAAGGGTATTTCTTTTTTGAACCCTTACAGTATCTTTCTCTATTCTATCTTTTGGGTTGGCCACTCTTGCTTTTTTCGATTTCTGTTTTAATGGTTCAAACTTTAGTTTCGAACAAATACTTGGGGATGTTTTTGTGTTTGGCGCTTGAGTTAGTGCTTACTTCCAGTTTGAGTTCGAGCATTGGTATAGAGCATCCTATTTGGAAAGTGGGCGCTTTCCCTAATGTGCCTTATACCAACATGAATGGTTTTGATCCGCAGCTATCGGCTTTTCACCTCTTCGCTTTGTATTGGGGCAGTTTTGGGCTCTTATCAGTCTTTATGAGTTGGATGCTTTGGAAACGAGGACAGCTCTTGCCATTGTTTTCTCGGCTTAAACTCGCCTTTAATAAGGATAAACGCACAACAAAGATGGGGCTTGGAGCGAGTCTGGTTCTATTCTTAGCAACAGGAGCTTATGTATACTACAATACCAATGTTTTGAACGATTTCTCCTATCAAGAGGCTGAATTGGATCGTCGAGCTGCCTATGAAAAAAAATACAGGGAATTTGATGAATTACCCGATTTACGCGTAGTAGATCTGGTAGCACAAGTGGATTTATTTCCAGCCAAAGGTAGTTTTAAAATGACGCATCAATTTACACTAAGAAATAAGACGGAAGAAGTGATCAATGAGCAGTGGTTTACTGTTCCACGCTGGTTAAACATTGATAAACTGACATTATCCAATGCTACATTGGTACAGCATGACACTTTGCACGGGGTGTACTGGTTTCAAATGAATCAAGGAGTGAAACCTGGAGAAGAAGTGCAACTGGATTACGATATTTCCTACACTCGTCAGGGCGTAAGTTTCCATCGTTCTTTACCAGAAAGGGCTATTGTCTCCAATGGCACCAACATCATGAGTAGGAATATTATTCCTCGTCTAGGTTATCGGTCTGATGTAGAGCTGCAAGATAACCGGGAACGTCGAAAAAGAGGCTTGCCTGAAAGAGCAGTTGTTACAAATGGCGCTATTCATGCTGGCTTGGAGGAAGAGGATAGAGCCACCTACAATAAATTTGATTTTGAAGCTACTGTATCTACTGCTTCAGATCAAATCGCCATTGCACCGGGGAATTTGGTGAAAAGTTGGACAGAACAAGACCGGCGTTATTTTCATTACAAAGCAGATCAAGCCATCAATCATTTTTATAGTTATATCTCTGCTGATTATGAGCAGGACGTTCAATCTCACGATGGCATTAGCCTGGAAGTATACTATGATAAAAAGCCGGCCTATAATATTGATCGGATACAGGAGACGATGAAGCAAACCCTGGACTACTGTCAGGCTGCTTTTGGTCCTTATACTTTTGATCATCTCCGCATTGCTGAGATACCTGGCCATTGGCCGATGGGCGGGTATGCCACGGCCGGAACGATTGCATTGGTAGAAAATCGTAGTTTTTTGACAGACTTAAGAGACCCTGCGGCATTCGATGTAGTCGCAAAGCGTGTCTCTCATGAAGTTGCCCATCAGTGGTTTGGACACCAATTGACGCCTCGTTCGACGGCCGGCGCTGCGATGTTGGTAGAGTCGACGGCTAAGTATGTGGAAGCTGTGATGCTAGAGAAGATGTATGGCAAACATCAGCTGAGGCACCTCCTATCGGAAGAAATGAATCGATATTTTAGAAGCCGAAATAGGAGTACTACTCCAGAACCCGCTCTCGATCAAGTAGACAACCAGAACTACATTTGTTACGCCAAAGGAGCGATTGTGATGAATGCACTTCGTGATCTATTGGGAGAGTCCACCATGAATGAAGCCTTTCGACAATTGTTTGAAGAGCATGCTTACCCGAAGCCTAAGGCTGAAGCCATTGATTTTGTCAATAAACTATACGAACTCAGTTCAACGGAAAAACACGGACAAATAGGGGACTGGCTGTCGAAGATTGTTATTTATGATAACCAAATCGAAGAGGTACAGTATAAGGCTTTGGTCAATAGGGGGTATGAGATTCAATTGACGATAAAAGCTACAAAATGGCAGCTGACTGAAAATGGTACGCTTAAGGAAGTAGCCATGGATGAGGCGGTCAATATCGGTCTATTCCAGCAACACCCAGATCAGTTGGTTCGGTTTGAAGAAGAAGATTATTACCAAAAGCATCAATTGGTCAGTGGGGTACAGGAGATTTCTATTCAAGTCAAGACCTTAGCTCGTTATGTAGCGATTGATCCCTACTTACACCTGATGGATAAAAATACGCGGAATAATATAAAACAGATAGATTGATAGTTTGCTGTTGCCTTAGGGTAAGAAAAGTTGAAACAGAGCAGTCTCGCTATCCATTTCGCTTGCCTTTTTAAAAGCTGTCGCTAGTTTTACCTTGTTGGCTTGTTCGTAGAGGAGGCGGTGAACAAAGAGCAAGGCGGCATTTCCCTCCACATAATCATTGGCACCAATATAGGCTTTGGCGCCTTGGCTGAGAAAGGCCTGTGCTAAGTCTTGGTTGCCTAGGGTGCAGCCGGTGTTGATGATGGTTTGTTTTTTCAATTTGGCTAGGGATCGAATTTGATCTGAGCCCAGTTTGCCCCGCGGTTCATCAGGCTCATAAATCGATTCATCCAACTCAGGTAAAAGAAATTGCCCTTCCTCTCCATGTACGCTAAAGATCCAGGTTTTGAGCTGGTTGAAAATCCGGTCTTTACCTGCCAAAGTCTGGACAAAATCATTCGGACGCCCTAAGTGTTTGATGACAACCCGGAACCCAAAATATTCAGCCGTCTGCCGAATAGCCTCCGCTTCGTTTCCTACGTCGGGCCCAACTATGATGCCAATGGGGTGCTTGATCATGCCTACAATTGGTTTTTCTTATTTAGGTCGACGCCAGCAAAAAGATTCAGGTCGACGTCTTTTAGCAGTTTTACCCAGAATGCTATTTGCCCCGTGTGGTAGGAAAAATGTTCTACTACATGTAGCATTATACCAATGGCAGAGAATTGATAAGCCTGTACTGATCGAATATCAAGGAGTCGATCCCGGTCTAGGTTTTTCATGATTTGATTGGCCGCCTGAACGGTGGATCGGAGTTGTGCCATTAATTCCGCTTTGGACTTCCCCCCCGCCGCCGCAAATTCAGCATCTCGTTCTCGAATATCTTTTTGCTCCCCTAGTGAAGATATAATGTACTGTGTGATATTACCACAGAGATGAATAATGATGTTCCCTATGGAATTGGAATGTGGGTTGGGCCTTTTCCAAATGTCCTCCTCATTTACCTGGGCCATGGCTTTTTCAAAATGAGTGAGTTTTTCTTCCATCCGATAGATGGATTGGGCAATGAATTCCTCTGCAAGCTGTTTTTCCATGAAATGGGATTTATGAAAATGATTTTGTAGGTTCTATTATACTGCAGCTTAAAGATAGAAAGTGTCCCTCATGGACAAAAAAAACCTCAACAAGGCCTTGGCTGGGCTTGTTTCCAGGAAAACTCATAGCAGCGTTCTAACTTAAATCTAGGCCTTCGTCCTTCTTAAAAGCTTTGTAGCGCCCTTTACCGAAAGTAGTGCCATTGAATTGAATGGTGCCCTTAAGCTTCTCTCTTTTTTCCTCCGGTAATTCGTTGAATTCTTTACACTTCTTGGAGCAAGACGATTCATATTGGGTGGCGCAAGCTTCACATTGGATGAATAGGATATGGCAAGCATCGTTGGCACAGTTGACATGCGTATCGCAAGCCGCGCCACATTGATGACATTGAGATATAATTTCGTCACCTATTCGCTCTCCCATTCTTTCATCGAAGACAAAGTTTTTGCCCAAAAACTTATTGGGAAGCCCTTTTTCTTTGCACTGCCTGGTGTATTCTATAATACCTCCATCCACCATGAAAACATTTTGGAAACCTTTGTGCAAGTAATAAGCGCTGGCTTTTTCGCACCTAATACCACCTGTGCAATACATGATAATGTTATTATCCTTCTTTTCTTGCAGCATATCCTCCACTAAGGGTAAGGCTTCGCGGAAGGTTTCTACATCGGGGCGAATTGCGCCCTCAAAGTAACCTACCTCGCTTTCATAGTGATTCCGCATATCGACGACGACGGTCTCGGGGTCATCGGTGAGTTCATTGTAGGTGACCGCATCGAGATGTTTCCCTCTGACGGTAACATCAAAAGAGGAGTCGTCTAATCCATCCGCCACGATTTTTTTACGGACTTTGATCTTTAGCTTGTAGAAAGACTTGCCATTGTCATCCACTGCAATATTAAGTCGAATTCCCTCCAGGAAGGGAATGCTGTAGATATGGGTTTGGAAAGCTTCAAATTGTTGTTTGGGAATCGAAAGCTGGCCATTAATTCCCTCTTTTGCGATATAGATTCGACCGAATACTTGCAGTTTATTCCAAGCTCGATAGAGCTGATCGCGAAAATTTTCTGGGCTCTCTATTTGGTGATACTGATAAAAGGAAAGCGTAATTCTTTCTTCATCGCTAGATTCCATGCGACGCTTCAACTCATCGTTATTGATGAGGTTGTGTAATCTTGACATGTTAATACAGTTGTAAATGCAGGGATTTGTCTATCTTCCCTACATCCAAGGTACGTTAACTAATGCCCCTAGTCATTTTCCTTATCCCAGGCTCATTGCGCTATTGCGACAAGCCGAAAGCAGTAAAATGATGGAAGGGTACTGTGCGTATGGCAAGTTGCAGGCTTGCTGCTAAGGTACCATCCTTATCACTGCAAAATTATAAAAATACGCTCAGTTATCGAGCTTAAGCAACAAGTTTTGTGTGTCAAACGTTTTTCTCCATTGAAACCTTGATCAATCATCTGCGATCAATATTGACGTCTGTAATGATACTGATAGACAGAAATGGACACTTTTTCGTAAATTTCCAAGCTAATTAGTAGGCTTACATTATTCTTTGCATTAATATTGGGCAGGCAAAATTGCACCTACAGTCTAAGCGTCGAATTACATAGTGAAAAATTTGATTCCACATTATATTGAGAACCAATTGAGTTTAGGGGTAACCCAAGGTCAAATGGAGGCTTATACGATGGTTCTTGACTTGTCGGGCTTTACGCCATTGACAGAAACCCTGATGCGGGAAGGAAATAAAGGGGCTGAGCAATTGTCTATTATCCTCAATAAGGTATTTGAACCTTTAGTTGAATTGGTCTATTCTCGGGGAGGCTTTATTCCCTATTTTGCGGGGGATGCCTTTACGGCCATTTTCCCATCTGCGGGCTCCGATATTCATGCGATGGATATCGTTCAAGGTGCCTTGCATGCTCACCACTTATTTAGAGAAGGAGAATTTAGTTTTGGTCAATTTACTTTCGGTTTGAAGGTGGGACTCTCCTATGGAACCGTCTATTGGGGGATTGTGGGTAGTGAGAAACAAGCCTTCTATTTCAGAGGCATACCGATTGATCAATGTGCTCAATGTCAGGTTCGGGCGAATGACCAGGATATCGTGATCGACGAAATCATGAAGGTTCAATTGGAAGGGAAAGGATATGAGTTGCATGAAATGGAGCCAGGTTTTTATAAAGTAGGTAGAAATATTCCTTTAGAATTCATCCAATATACACCTCCCGACCTGCCTCCGATGAATAGCGCTTTAGCGTCCAGGTTCTTACCCGAGGAAGTAATTAGCTATGACCAAGACGGAGAGTTTCGACGTGTAATTGCGGTCTTTATTTCTTTTGCAGGGATAGATGACTTCGATTTGATGAATCAGTTTGCCTCTGTGGTGCTAGAGCAGATCAATAGTTTTTCGGGCTATTTCAAAGAGATAGATTTTGGAGATAAAGGAGGGGTGATGTTTGGTTTTTTTGGCGCACCCGTTTCTTTTGAAAATAATACAGACCGTGCACTACAGTTTATTAATACCCTTAGAGAAGAAGTAGGCGAATTACAGAAAGGAACCAAACTACAATTTAAAGCGGGACTTTCTTTGGGGTTGGCCTATACGGGGATTGTAGGTGGAAAGCGGCGCTGCCAGTATGCCGCAGTAGGCAACCGAGTAAATCTAGCTGCCCGCTTAATGGCTTATGCGGATTGGGGTGAAATTTTAGTAGATGAGGAGATTCGTAAGAATCCGCATTTTAAGTTTTTCCACAAAGGAGATATTAAGTACAAAGGCATAAAAGGTAATATTCCGACCTTCAAACTGATTGATCGGGAGTTTGATTTAAGTCCCGATTACGCCAGTCATTTGGTGGCGAGGCAAACGGAACTAGAGCAATTGATGGCTTTTTCCAAGCCGCTGCAAGAAGGCAAACCTACGGGGATTACGCATGTTTTTGGTGAAGCGGGGATCGGGAAGAGCCGACTGACTTATGAGATTGGTAATGAGTTGGAAGAGCGCTATAATGTAAAGTGGTTCATTTGCCAATCTGATCAGATTCTTCGCAAGCCTTTCAACCCTTTTCTCTTTTTCCTGAAAAACTATTTCAAGCAAGTCCAGAATACGACCTCGGCGGCTAATCAAGAAAGCTTTGAGATCGTTTTTGCAGAATTGATAGCCAATTTAAAAGCGAGCCCAGTTGAGCGTACCAAAGTGGTAAGGGAAGAGTTGGTACGTACTAAGACCGTATTGGCGGCACTCTTGGGTATTTTCTATCCCGATTCTTTATGGGATTATCTCGATGCCAAAGGGCGTTATGAAAATACCTTAACGGCCATCATCAGTGTTTTTGAAGGAGAGGCTTTGACGCATCCGATTGTTATCGAAATCGAAGATGGACACTGGATAGATGAAAGCTCCATTGAGTTGTTGCATGAGTTAATTCGAAGAATTAGTCATCATCCGATTTGGATTTTAACGACTTCGCGGTATCTCGACGATGGCACTAAGCCTAAATTAGTAGATGCAAAACTGCTAGAAGAACTCGGTTTGCCTTGTTTGGAAATTGATTTGAAGTTCTTGAAGGAAGAAGCGATCAAGGAATTTGCCGAGAGTAGCCTAGGAGGTACTATTTCAGCGGCCTTTTTTGAATTACTGAAGCGGACAACCAATGGAAATCCTTTCTATTTGGAGCAAATGCTAAAGTACTTCTCAGAAAGTGAACTATTGAGTCAAGAGGATGGCTTGTGGAATATTAAAGACCAAAATGTAGAACTTTCCCATTCTATTAATGCAGTTTTGACTGCAAGGATAGACCGTTTATCAAAGTTGGTTCGCGAAACGGTGAAGGCGGCAGCTGTGATTGGTCGAGAGTTTGAAATCCCCGTTTTATCCGAAGTAATGAAAGTGCAGGAAGGCTTTTCGGATTTTGATGGGAACTCCGCTGCATTACTGCGAGAGCAAGTAAAAACTGCGGAACAAGGGCAAATATGGTTGGCGACCAATGAGCTTCGTTATATTTTTCGACATTCATTATTGCGAGAAGCCGTTTATAGTATGCAGTTGCGTACGCGATTGCAGCAATTGCACCAGCTTATTGCAGAGGCGATTGAGCGGCTATATGCGGAGAGTCTAGAAGTACGCTATGCGGACTTGGCTTTCCATTATGAGCAAGCAGGGGTTTTTGATAAGACCTGTGAATACCTACGGAAAGCAGCAGATTATTCTCGACGAAATTATCAGAATCAGCGAGCCTTAGAATATTACGATCAATTACTCAATAAGCTCGGGAGTAAAAATGAGGGGGTAGATGAAATCAAAACACACCTCAAGAAAGGAAAGATCCTAGAGCTGATAGGAGAATGGGAAGAGTGTCAGCAAGCCTATGAGAAGGCACTCACACTCGCCAAGCGATCTCGAGATGTATTATTGATTGGTCAGACGAATAATAATCTGGCACATCTTCTCATGCTAAAAGGCGATTATGGGAAAGCCATGAATTACTTACAGATTGCTGCTGGCCTTTTTGAATCAGTAGATGATCGTGTGGGGATTTCAAAGGTATACGGCGACCTGGGTAATCTATATTTCCGGCAAGGGCAGTATGAAGAAGCCAAAAGATACTTTATACAGAGTATTGAAATTGGCTTGGCTGAGCGAGGGACGACAGGCAGCGCCCAAATCGCCGCCAATTTGGGTCTTACGCATATGAATCTGGGAGATTATCAAGATGCTATAGCGGTTCAAAAAGCCCAATTACGTACCAGCACCCGTTTGTCAGATAAGCAAGGAATGGCCTCCTTATATACCAATATGGGGATTGTATACCTCGAAAAAGGAGATTATGAAGAAGCATTAGATTGTTTTGAGAGTGGTTTGGAGCTAAGTCAGGAATTGGGAAATAAACATTTGACAGCTATCGCTATTGGTAGTATGGGGACGGTCTATGAACATAAAGGGGACTATGAAAAAGCCATGGAGCTTTTCCAGGAAGACCTGACTATCGCAGAAGAATTGGGTGATAAACAAGGGACGGCGATTGCCTTGGGGCTAATTGGACAGTTGCATAATATTAAAGGCGAATTTCACAAAGCCATTGAGTACTTACAAAAGAATTTGATGCTCTGTGAAGAGTTAGGATATCAGAAAGGCATAGCCAAAGCGGTCAATACACTGGGGGATGTATTTTTCTTTACCAAGCAATTTGATCGGTCCATCTATTATTATGAACGTGCTATTAACATCTCTCGTAAGATAAAGAACCTACTGGTCTTGGGTTCGAGTTTGGTGGAAATTGGCTCTGTTTACATCGCTACCGGCGATTTGAAATCTTTAGAAAAGGTAGCCGCAGAAGCCTTGGAAATTGCCGATGAATTAGGTAACGACTCTCTGCTGTTTGAAGCCAAAGTATTAACTGCAAAGTATGATCATTTGGTGGGTAGAACCTTAGAAGCCCTACAATTGATCGATCAAGCCATCTATTCCACTGAGGAAAAAGCCCTCTTAGCTCATGGTTACTTCCAAAAATGGATGATCGCCCCGGAAGATAATAAGTCTTATGCGAGGGCGCTTGCCTTGTATGAAGTCCTATACGAAGAATCACCTAAGTACATCTTCAAGGAGCGCCTCACTCAATTAAGGTCTAAAGGTTAAGCCAATAAGTCAATTTAGCTACGACTGCTCTATTTTTGACCGTAAAATCATCAGATATATAGTTGTCGGTATACACCAAGAAGAAATCTGAAACAGGTGCAAATCGCCATTGGAACCGGGTATTGATATTCAGGTTATCCACCTGGCTATTATATTGAATGAAAGTAGTGAGAAAAACATTTTTGCTGAACGTGATATCTATTCTTGGCCCGATTAACCAGATATCTTTTTCGATAGTAGGCAAATCCAAGTGTGTATAAGTAAAGTCCATAGCAATCTGCCCAAAGGGCTGATAGCGATAAGTCAATCTACCGCCTGCTTGGTAGCTATAGCCATTGAAAAATTCCCCCGCATTTCCTTGTAGAAACACACTCAATTTCTTTCGACTATCCGAAGAGTAAAAGAATCGGAGACTGGTATAGTTGTAACCCGTTTCTCCCTTAATCGGCTCTGCATCCGATCGGGAGGGATCAAAATCATCAAATAGATAGGTGTATTCATTTTGCAGGGTCCACCGCATCTGCGCATTATTGGTAAAATTAAAATCCCAAAAAGCTTCGTACTGATGGTCTGAGCGACCAAACCCTGGGTTCCATAGGGTTTCCACCTGGATGCCAGGGCCATGTCGATTTAGCTTCCCTTTGCTAGGGTAAAAATACCATCGCGCTTCGGGGGCGATTCTGAAATAATCCTTCCGTCTGATGAAGCCAACTTGTGCGTCGAAACCTTCTCCCACAAAAGAATGCCGCCAACTGATGCTGTAATTACGCTGTAGGTATTGCAGCCGAGCCCCGGTAGCTAGCTTAGTGCCCACATCCTCATCCTCTGTCAATGCCTGATGATAGTAAGCCTTACCTACCAAGGAGTTATCGCTGGACGCTAGATTGTAATCTAAACCGATTATTCGATTATATTCATCGTAATAATCCCGATTAAAATCAGTCGTGAGGGCTTGCTTATTGACGAAGATCATACCGATATTAGAACGGCTAGATACTTTGCGTTGAACCGCTGCAACCGTGAAGTTATAGGACGGTAATTCATAGTCTTTCTCCTGTGCAGTTTGCATATTCAATAAACCTATCCGCCAATTCTCATCGGCCTTACCGCTTAATCGGGCACCATATAAAATCGGACTTTGAATGTTCTTGCTGCTTTCATCCCCCTCTTCATCGAGGTATTTTGCCCTAGCTGAACCAATACGGCGAGAGAAAAACGGATTGACTCGATCTTCGCCAAAGCGTCCAAAGAGATCGGCATTTTCCAAGAAAAATTGCCGCCGTTCAGGGAAAAATATCTCAAAGCGGTCGAGGTTGACCACCTGCTGATCCACTTCTACCTGTGAAAAGTCTGGATTAATGGTCAAATCTAGGTTGAGACTGGGGGTAACATTGATCTTGGCATCCCCGCCGAAGTTAGATTGGTTTTTAGTGGGCGTTTCGGTTTCAAAATCTTTGCTAAGTCCTCCCGTAAGGTAGGGAATGATGGCAATACTTGCTCCTGGTTTTTGGGGTGCTTCCTCAAAGATCATATTACCCATATAAGCCAAGCTCATGATAATTTGATTTTGAGGGATGCGGTGCCAAGTGGAACGTGTGTTGCTTTGTGTATCAAAGCGATAACTGTTAAATTTCCATTCTCTTAGTCCTTCCTTAAAACGCAAAGTGCTAAAAGGAATGGCCAATTCACAAACCCAATATCCATCATTTATTTTAGAAACTCCGTTCCATTTATTATCCCAGGATTCGTCAAAATCATCCCCATCATTACCTCCATTCGAGATGAGCGCCTCGCGCTGTACACCATAAGGATTCATGCCAAAAACAAAGGCATTGGTACGATCATTAAAAGGATCGATGAGAAAGGTAATGTTATCATTTCCTCCTGCCCTAAAATCTCTTCGAAGAGAAGAGATCACATAGTCTTTGCCAACGGAATAACATTTGGCCGCAATGTATAGGTTCTGATCATCAAAGGTCATGTAGATTTCGGTCTGTACCGGAGATAAGGTGGAATCCGTTGGGAAGTTTTCCCAGAAATCCTTAGCAGGGGTGCCTTCAAACCAGGCTTCCTCATTTAGGACGCCATCTAAGGTGATCTTTTCTTGCGTACGTTTGATTTCAAGACTTGGAATTTCTCCTAGTTTTCCATTATTGGCAGCCAAGTTGCTTATACTTAGCAAAAGCATAAGCAGCAGCCAAGGTGATTGGTAGGGCATAGGTGCAATATCGTTTAGTGGTAATAAGCCGATAGCGCCTTCATAGTATCTATAAAAGCGAATACGGTAAAATGTAGTCCAAGATGGATAGAAGAGGAGAAAAGCTCGACTATCGAATAGTCTCGCTGTGTTTTTGTCTTGTTAATTCTATGCTGGTCTCGATAAGTAATGAGGGGTAGATAAAGCATAGTTGTGTATTTTATTTGTGCCTCATCACTAAGCCTTAAGGAATGAATCTTTTTTGTGAAATACCTGTTCATTCAAAGAACAGAATATGTGGCTATACCAAAGAAAAAATCATCTTATTGATAGGATAATTTTCTTTACTTATCTTGACAGCGCAAATTTGCGAAAAGAATTGTATAAGGTGGGTGATTTTTCAAAGATATTTGAATATCATTAACAACCTTCAAGGCTAAATTTTTGTTCCACAATATTACGTTCCTACTATTTATGCCAGAACCAATTCATGAAATAGCTAAGGATGAGGATATTTAAAAAAATAGGGATCGTACTCGGAGGCCTGTACCTTTTAGGCTGCATAGGGCTGTATTTATACCAAGACAAAATTATTTTCCGACCGCAACTATTACCAGATAATCATCAATTCAGCTTGGGAGAAGAATTGGATATAGTGGTCGATGAAGGCATAAAACTCAATACCCTATGGATCAAAGAACCCAATGCTAAAGGAGTCGTGCTCTACCTACATGGCAACAGAGGCTCAAATCGTCGGTGTCTGCGTCAAACAAGAGCAATGAGGGGGAATGGCTACGATATATTTATGCCTGATTATCGCGGCTACGGGAAAAGTGATGGGGAGATTACCGCTGAATCTGAAATGCACGAGGATATCCAAAAGGTTTATGCTTTTTTGAAGCAACACTAACAAGAAGATAATATTATCATACTGGGCTATTCCTTAGGCACGGGGATGGCGACCCATCTAGCAGCCCACAACAATCCAAAGCAAGTAATACTCGTAGCTCCCTATCTTAGTATGATTAACCTGAAAAACAGGTGGGCACCCATCGTTCCCAATTTTTTAATTAAGTATCCATTGAAAAGCAGTAAGTGGATTCCTAAAATAAAGCGGCCCATTGCCTTGTTTCACGGCACGGAAGACAATGTTATCCCTTTTGATTCTTCCCAAAAGATAAAGGAACTTAATGCTAGTTTAACTACGCTATTTACCTTGGAGGGGGAAAGTCATCGTGGTGCCTTATTTAATCCCGTGTTCAAAAAGGAGCTACGACAATTGCTACAACAATAACCTAATTTGGGCAATGCTTATGTTGTATGGAGTTGCTTTAATTGAATCACTTCTTTGCGTGACTTGACATTCAGTTTGCCGTAGATTTTATTGATATGCGTCTTGACGGTACTGACTTCGATGAAGAGCGCATTGGCTATTTCTTTATTGGATTTACCCGCTAATATAAGGTCGAAAATCTCTTGCTCTTTAGCGGTGAGTTTCTCTACCAGCACAGGAGGTGAACTTGATGTCTGTGCATGGGCGGGTGATGCATGGGATCGATTAGGTTGCAGTAATCCAATAGCTAGCCCAGCAATGGTGATAAATTGGATGATCATAATCCACCACACCCAAGATGGGATATAAGAAGTATGAGGGGTGTCGAAATAATAAAGTTTCCGCAAATAATTTTCGGTATAAACATCATTGGGCATGCTCGCCTTCAATCGTTGGCCAAAGGTTTTGAAGAAGGTCGAATCCAATTCATATGTGGCCTCCATGTCTATGTTGGCCATCGCTGCGAGGGCTGCCATATCATTGCCGCAGGTATCAGCAAATAGCTTTAAATCATTGAAGAGTTTTTCTTCGGATAGTTTTAACTCGGTCGGGAACCGAATTTGGTAAAAGTAAAAACTAGGATAGACCATCCGAGCGAGCTGTCTCATTAATGTATTGCCTTTATCCCCATGCACCTGATAGTTCCCAAAAGGCGAATAGTAGGTACTATCCGCTATGATTTCGACTTCACTATAATTGTTGAGGATGAGATGAATAAAGTTGTGATCGTCACCTCCTACATAAAGGCAAGCATCATAATCTGTATTTTGCTCTTTCATGAGATAGAGCCGATAGAAGCGATTTTCTTCTGGCAATTGTTTGCCTTCTAAGACAAAAGAACCATCCTTTTGAACCACTGCTATATCGACAATTAAATCGGGGCTGGCCCGGTAGTAATCTGACAATTTTTCTACCATTGCCATGAATACTTTGGGTTGCCATTCTTCCCCTAAGTTGACTTTCCCACTGACCTTATAGGTGCACCATCCTGCGATCCCATAAGACAAGCAAAGCGTGAACAATAACAGTCGTTTGAGCAGCTGCTTCATAGCGTTCACAAGATACTAAAAAGCGATAAACAACTAAATTATGACTTTATATATATAATTTTTACTATTTGTATTGCATCTGATCTTATGATTTTATATATTGCGAGTGCAAGTAAATCTCATCTTCTCAATTCTCACAGTATAAGTTTCCTCCAATAACAAAAGGAGTTCTATCTTTTTAATTATCTAAATAATAACTTTCGTATGTCTAACACAAAAGGGAATCAGTATCCGCTGTGGGGGATCAACAACAATTACCAAGTTTTTGCTGTCGATACGAGTGGTCAAGTCCACACAATGTCAGATGAAAATTTTGCCATGAGTATTTCTGTTTCAGAAGATGGAACAGTATGGATATTGTCAATTACTCCGGATCCTGATGGAGGAGGAGCAAAATTGTACTGGAGCAATGGGGATAGTAGTTGGAATGAAATCGATACGCCAGATCCAGGAGGCATAGCGGTAGCAGGTGGACAAAATGACAATTGTTTTTACCAGACCTTTGGTGGAGAGATAAGAATTGTCGACACCAATGCTAATAATAAGGTGTACTATTCTGACCAATATATTGTAGAGTTTGATTATGGAGGGGGGATGGTTTGGGCCATTATGCCAGAGGAGCAAGGAGGTATTCCTTGTCTTCAATATGCCGATGTAGATAAACTGGAATGGAAAGTTTTTGCAGGAAAGCCTCATCCATTTAGCATATCTGCCAGTTATCAAGGTAATTGTTACGGAGTAGATGACTTTAATCCCGTCTTTTACTCGAAAGATGGTACATCTTCAGGCAGTGCTGGCAGTGGACTAGCCGGTCAAACCCTATCCATTTCTTCCAAAAACTGGACTTTTGCCTTATCTAATAAAGTTAGTACAGAAGGAAACCTCATTTATGAATGGCAGGATGATGCAGGAGGAACATTTATGGCAATGACAGTAAAAGCTAATAGAATTGCATCAAGTTATTATAGAGGGACTCATTAAAGTGGGGCCCTACGTTTTTTGCCTTGTCTAAGCTCGAAATAATTTGCCGCTTGGAGGCAATTAAGGCCTGCCCAAACATGCTCTAAGAGGAGTTCATCCTGAATTTTGACCGTGTCACTATTCAGGATGATTCATGTCTATTCTTACAATAAAGTGCTTTTACTTCTTCTTTGCCACTTCTAATAATTCGCCCAACATCATGGCTGTAGCTCCCCAAACTACCTTGCCAAATATTTTAAAATGAGGTACATCAGGAAGAATAAGGCCATTGTAGATTGGCATATCCATACGTTGTAGGGCGTCAGGCGTTTGAAATAGGTCGAAGGGAACTTCCAGGATGCTTTGCACCTCTGTGGGTTGGGGGACGAATTTGGGCGCTTCTGTGGTGAAGCCCACTTGTGGAAATACATGGAAATTACTCACCGGGATATATAAATCACTCAATGGACCCAATATTTCTACTTGAGTAGGGTTGACGCCTACTTCCTCCTCAGCTTCTCTCAAGGCCGTATCGATCATGGACCTATCACTTTCTTCGTGTCGCCCCCCGGGGAAACTAATTTGTCCCTTATGTCGGTCTTTGACATACCTAGAGGTTCGTTCTATCAGCACGACATGCCAGCCTTTATTTTTGGGGTAAAACAGGACTAGGACACCTGCTAGTTTGGCATTATCGGGTATAATAGAGCGATCCTGTCGATCTGCATGTGCGAGACTATATTGAGCCGGTCTCCCTGGTAAGGGGGCTTTTAATCGTTCCTGAAGGTGATCGATGAAATCTATCATAGCTGATATACAAAGGCCCTGACAAGTTAATGATCAGGGCCTACGATTAGAAATTTCTTTAAGTCTTCTAGCGTTTAGTTTTACAAGGAGCCTAGTAAGTTAAGACTGACTCCATTAGTCGTTCTTATTCGAGCGAGACAAGTAATTTTCCAAGGCCATTGTCATCGACGGCGCTTCTGGCGCTGGCGCTTTGATATTAATTGTCAAGCCATGATCCTCGACGGCACGACTCGTACTATTTCCAAAAATAGCCAAGCGTGTTTCATTCTGTTCGAAAGTTGGGAAATTTTCATACAAGGATGTGATACCCAAAGGACTGAAGAACACTAATATGTCGTAAGTAACATCACTTAAGTCAGACAGATCACTGCTGACTGTACGGTACATCATGGCGTCTTTCCAATCGAAGCTATGCTCATTGAGGAAAGCAGACACCTGTCGGGCGCCAAGATTGCTACAAGGTAGAAGGAATTTTTCGTTCCCCTTGTGTTTTTTGAGTGCTGGAGCTAAATCTAAAATGGTTCTTTTACCAGCAAAGACTTTTCTTTTCCGGTACACAATGAATTTCTGTAGATAATGTGCAATAGCTTGTGTCAAGCAGAAATACTTGGTATCCTGTGACATTTTAATGCGCATTTCTTCACAAACACGGAAGAAATGATCTACAGCATTCTTACTAGTGAAAATAATAGCCGTGAACTCATCGGGGCGAACCCTTTGCTTTCGTACTTCCTTCGCTGCGACACCTTCCACGTGAATGAAAGGTCGCCAGTCAATTTGAAGGTCATACTTTTTCTCTAATTCATAATAAGGGGAGCGTTCAGGCTTGGGTTGCGAGACCAGAATCGTCTTTACCTTTTTAAATGTCTCCACGTACGCTTTACCATTTGCTGTCATTCAAACAAGGATTTTTTTAACCTGTCTATAGCCCTATAACACATAAAATCAAAATCAATCTAAATGCGCATTGAACTAGATCAATTATCGTTGTTCATTATTTATGAGTTTATGCTAATTGGTTCGTTATCATCTTGTATAACACTAAGACAGGCACTATTTCGACAGTGCAAATATACAACAAAAAGTGGAATATATGAAAACGGAGATAATTGTTCGCTAGTAATAATCCTCGAAAAGCGCGTACGGTATATAGTAAGACGATCATAATTAAACTAGCAACAATAAGAATAGAAATCAACTGGGTGGGAGCGTAAGCGATCATTAAATTGGCTGGAGCTAGCACCATACCTAGCATGATACTATACACCATGATGGTAAAACTGTAAATACTCATTTCCCTTTTGATGGGGAATATTGCTCCTACTACAGCCAATAAAAGGTGTTTTAAAAAAAACAATAAGGCCACAATTAGGATGCAACCAATCACCAGCAGTAGAGGTGATAGGGCAAAAGATATTTCAGCAAATTTTAGCAGGAGAAATAAAAAAGTACCGGCATGTAGGAAAAATAAAAGATACAAGAGGAAATAGGGCAAGAATAAGCCAGTTTCCCGCTCACGATAAATCTGGTTGAGCATGTTTTCATTGAGCACAGCACGGTAACATTTGACCAAAAAGGGACGTAGACTAGTGACCAATACCGCCATAGCCAAAAGACCAAAAAGAATGACGCCTAGTAAAAAACTATTATTGCCAAAGGCCTCTTCGGTAGGGCTTACCTTTTTGGGGATTATGGGTGCTTTTATAACCGGCTTTTCCTTCTCAGGTGTAATAAGCTCAAAGGGGTTACCTTTTTCTTCAGCTTCTGGTGTAATTTTAGGCACTGGCTTTTCCTTCAAACGAGGTGTCAACTCAAATGGGTTGTCGCTCGATGAGTTTTGCGCCTGAATATTGCCAACGGCAAACAGGCTACAAATGATCCAGAAAAGATAAAATCGTGTTCTCATGTGTTTGCAAAAATAAAAATCTCCTTTGTTAATACGTTGTTAATAGCTTTTTAGCTACAAAAAATGGGAATAAATTGCACTTTATGCGGAACAGTTCAATCAATCGAGTGATTATTTTGGGTGTTATCGCTCTTATGGGGGCGGTAACGATGCAGGCTTACTATGTGATCAGCACCTGGAATATCAATGAGGATGAGTTTCGAAAAAAAGTAAACTTAGCCCTGTATAACGTCGCCAAGGAACTGGCTGAACTGAATGATGCAGAATTGCCGACCCGAGAGGTAATCAATCAACGAACCAATAATTATTACATCGTAAATGTTGAGTACGAAATAGATAAAGCGAACCTAGAGTATTTTTTGCAAAAACACTTAGAGGCTTTGGCGGTCAATATAGATTTTGAGTATGCAGTATTCAATTGCAACACCAATAACATGGAATATGGTGGTTACTGTAGCTACGAACCTGGTAGAGAAATCAAGACTGTGGAGACCGACTTACCGAAGGATAATAAATTTGTCTATTACTTTGGTGTAAAATTCCCTACCCGTTCTGGCTATTTGTTGGGTAAGATGCAGCTCAATATCTTTTTAGCCGCTGTTCTGCTCTTGGTCATTTTATTTTTTGGATATTCAATGTCTGTGATATTGAGACAGCGTCGACTTTCGAATATGCAGAAAGATTTTATCAACAATATGACCCATGAATTCAAAACTCCAATTTCTACCATTAAGATTTCCGCCGATGTTTTTCTGAATAATGCAGTGATTAGAGAAAATGATCGACTTTTTCAATATGCTAATATTATTCAACAGCAAAATCAGCGGCTAAATCACCAAGTAGAGAAGGTATTGCAACTCGCCAAAATTGAAAATCATAATTTTGACCTTAAGCGAGAAACGGTGGTGCTGAATGAGTTGTTGAGTGATATTGTAGAAGGCACCCGCTTGCGCGTACAGGAAATGAATGGCCAGTTTGAAGCAAATATGCCAGAGGATTCTATTCGCATATTTGCCGACCCACTTCATTTAACTAATATTCTCCATAACTTAATTGATAACGCGATAAAGTATTGTAAAACGCAGCCACATATCCAGATTGACTTACAAATGATCAATAAACGGAAGTTGATTTTCGTTATCAAAGACCATGGAATAGGCATTAAAAAGGAATTTCAAGCTAAGATATTTGATAAGTTTTATCGTGTCCCGACTGGTGATATCCATGATGTAAAAGGCTTCGGACTAGGCTTGTTTTATGTGAAAAGTGTCTGCGATTCGCATGGCTGGAAGCTACGTTTGAAAAGTGAGGAAAAAGAAGGAACAACTGTTTATATTCATATCCCTATACAATCAATTAATCCCAAGAAATGAAAGCACACTTACTCTATGTAGAAGATGATGCTACGCTTAGTTTTGTTACGCGAGACAATTTGAGCCTTCAAGGTTATAAGATTACGCATTGCGAAGATGGCCTGCAGGCGCTGGACGTGATCAAGCATGAAACTTTTGACCTCTGCATCTTGGATGTCATGCTCCCCAAAATAGATGGCTATACCATCGCCCGCGAGATTCGGAAGATTAATCAGGACATTCCCATCATTTTTTTGACGGCCAAATCTTTGAAGGAAGATAAAATTCACGGCTTGAAGTTAGGAGCCGATGATTACATCACTAAGCCTTTTAGTATAGAAGAACTCATTTTGAAGATTGATATATTCCTACGTAGAAGCAAGATAACGCAGCCTGAGGTCGCTAATATGCTCCAATTAGGGGCCTATCAATTTAATTATGGAAACCTCAGTCTGGCTATTGAGGAGGAAACCCGACAGCTGACCCAAAAGGAAGCCGACCTATTGCAATTATTTGCCGTTTCGCCCAATGTCGTGCTCAAGCGAGCCACCATTCTCGAACGATTATGGGGCGAAAATGATTATTTCATGGGGCGGAGCCTCGACGTCTTTATTTCACGTCTTCGCAAATACTTACAAAAAGACGAACAACTCAAGATTGAGAACATCCATGGGGTGGGCTTCAAATTCGTCTGCCCAAGTAAATACTGAATATATGGGCCAAATTTGCCTTATGTCAGTACATATGCAGGGCTAAAAGACTGAAAATTTTGATTTTACACATCAAAGCCTTTATTTTGCATGGATTTTTTCAGCAGGGATTATATCTTTGCAGTCCTTTTGAAATGAACAAGCATCGTAATGGGTGATTTTATCTCCCACAAGAAGCTGTATAGAAAGGGTGAGTATTTAATTTAGTTACTGTAGTGGAAAGGGGTAAATATACCTCACAGGTTGAACAATAAAATCTTGTAGAAGGATGGCATTAATAGGAAAAATTAGGAAAAATTCATGGATACTGATAGTAATGGTTGGTATCGGCTTGGGTGGATTCATTATCATGGATA
>Ga0070727_10001005_pt1 | contig 31224 bp, 33 predicted proteins | sample tdAd472_FD_66722 | JGI IMG/M metagenome (GOLD analysis project Ga0070727, IMG submission 66722) | Marine sediment microbial communities from the Atlantic coast under amendment with organic carbon and nitrate - tdAd47.2 | ecosystem: Environmental > Aquatic > Marine > Coastal > Sediment | place... | reverse complement strand
CGCTGCATGGATTGCGGCATCCCCTATTGTCACAGCGGTTGCCCGGTCGACAACATGATCCCCGACTGGAATCATCTTGTTTACCGCGACCAGTGGAAAAGCGCGCTTGCAACGCTGCACTCCACCAACAACTTCCCGGAATTCACCGGGCGGGTTTGTCCGGCTCCATGCGAGGCAGCCTGTACACTCAACCTCCAAGACGAACCTGTCGCCATCAAAACGATTGAACACGCAATCATTGAGCGGGGATGGGCCGAAAAGTGGATTTCACCGAAAATCCCGGCGGAAAAAACCGGCAAACGCGTTGCCGTCGTCGGGTCCGGACCGGCTGGTCTTGCTGCGGCCCAACAATTGGCGCGCGCCGGGCATAGTGTTGTTCTGTTTGAAAAAAATCCCCGTTTCGGCGGTCTGTTACGATACGGCATCCCCGATTTCAAACTGGACAAGCACGTTATTGACCGGCGGGTTGCTCAAATGCAGGCGGAAGGCGTTGAGTTCCGGCCTAATACCTGCGTCGGCGTCGACGTTGAGGCCGAAAAGTTGTTGAACGAATACGACGCGGTTGTATTGACCGGCGGATCGGAAAAACCCCGGGATCTTCCCGTCGAAGGACGAGAGCTTGGCGGCATTCATTTCGCCATGGACTTTCTCACCCAGCAAAACCGGCGCGTTGCCGGCGAACCGGTCGGCGGACAGGATATTCTCGCCGATGGCTTAGATGTTTTGGTCATCGGCGGCGGCGATACGGGGTCCGACTGTGTCGGCACGTCCATTCGACATGGCGCCAATTCGGTCACTCAGATTGAAATCATGCCCAAGCCTCCGGAACATGAGGAAAAAGGCACCACCTGGCCCTTATGGCCGATGAAGCTCCGCACCTCGTCTTCCCACGAGGAAGGATGTTCCAGGGATTGGAACGTTGCGACAAAACGGTTCCGCGCCAACGCCAAAGGACAGGTCAGCGAAGTCGATGCCGTGCGCGTCGAATGGACCCAAGGCGATAACGGCCAGTGGAATATGGAAGAAGTCGCCGGAAGCGAATTCACCATCAAGGCCGATTTGGTGCTGCTCGCCATGGGCTTTGTCCATCCCGTACAGGAAGGTCTGCTGAACGACCTGGGCGTTGACTACGACCCGCGCGGCAATGTGAAAGCAGAAGTCGGCAAATACCAGACATCGGTCAAAAAGGTCTTCGCCGCAGGCGATATGCGCCGAGGTCAGTCGTTGGTCGTTTGGGCGATCAGGGAAGGCCGCGAGGCGGCTCATGAGGTCGATAAATTCCTCATGGGAAGCAGCAAACTTCCGACTTACTAATTATCCACGGCACAGCAAAAAGGCCCGCGCCAAACAGGCTGCGGGCTTTTTTTTCATTCTTTCTGTAAGAACTTTCGGAACCTTATGGTTTCCCAAAGGCCCCTTTCATCAGGCCGATTGCCGAGGCAACCTCCTTTTTAAAGCTCGCTTTATCTGGACAAGCCTTCCCGGTCCGCTTGGCATCAAGAAATGCGTTATTTGTCGCCGTTTCAAACGCTTCCCCGTACTGCCTTGCCTTAGGAAGTGTAGACGCGGCCTCTTTACGGATTTCCGCCGACACATCAACATATTTGCAATGAAGCGCCAAGCCGTTCAAACCACCCACGGCATTCAGGGCGATATCGGTCAATTGAGTTTCCGCCCGAACTGCACTGGCTCCCAATAAGCCGATAACAGTTACAGCTAAAAGTATTCGGGGTGTCATGGGTCCTCCCATACCTTTTTCCTCAAGCATCTTTTCGTTTAAGGCTTTTCCATCTCATTTTGCCTTATCCGCCGTCAAGATTTGATAGAAACTCTTTGATAGCAAGGCCGATTTCGTCCGGGCTGTCTTCCTGAATAAAATGGATGCCTTTCACCGTAACTTCCTTTTGGTTCGGCCATTTTCGGCACCCTTCCCGTTGCCTGCCGACCAAGATCGACCCCGGCTCGGCATTGATAAACAGTTTCGGAAGATCGACGGATTTGGCAAGCCAGTTCGAATAAGCCTCAACGGTCTCGACAACGTCTTTCGGCTCCCCTTCAACGGGAATTTGGCGCGGCCATGTCAGCGTCGGACGCCTATCTTCTCCAGCTTCGGCAAACGGTCGACGATATTCGGCCATTTCGTCCTCATCAAGGCCGCGCAATATGGACGCAGGAAGAACCTTTTCGATAAAAACGTTCTTTTCCAGGATGATGTTTTCTCCCGCCTCGGAACGAAACGCCTGAAAAATACCTTTTGCATCCTCCGGCCAGTCGTCCCAGGTCACAGGGCAAACGATCCCTTCCATATAAGCGATGGCCTTGACCTTGGTCGGATTGAGATAAGCCCAGTTGAAACCCAACGCCGATCCCCAGTCATGAATGACCAGCGTTACGTTTTCTTTCAAACCCAAATGGTCAAAAAGGGCGTAAAGATATTCGGCATGCTCTTTCAGCGTATAACGATCAGGACCGGAATCCGGCAATTTTGCGGAATCCCCCATGCCGATAAGGTCAGGCGCGATCAGCCGACCCATGCCTTCCAGGTGCGGCATCACGTTGCGCCACAAGTACGACGATGTCGGATTCCCATGCAAAAAGACGATGGGATCTCCCTGCCCTTCATCCACATAGGCCATTTCCTGGCCTTTTATAACGGCTTTCTTCTTTTGGTATTTCATTGCCGCCGTCATGGCTTACCGACCTTTGAAATTGGGTTTGCGTTTTTCAAGAAAAGCCGCCACGCCTTCCTGCCCATCCGCCGACTGGGAACATCCGGCAATCCCCCGTCCTTCGGCTTCCATTTGGGATTCAAGCGACTCCGTGCAGGCATCGAGGATCAGCCGTTTTGTCACGCCGAACGATTTGGTCGGCCCTTGCGCCAGTTTCTGCGCCATTGCCAGGGATTCTTCTTGTAGTTCCTCAATCGGAACGACCTTGTTGACCAGGCCCCAATTGAAAGCCTCTTCGGCAGTCAAAAGACGGTTGGTCAAAGCCAATTCCTTGGCCTTGCGCATGCCAACCAACTGAGCGAGGAAAAACGTCGAGCTGCCGTCCGGCGACAATCCTGCCGCCGTGTAGGCCATGGTGAATTTGGCGTTTTCCGAAGCGAAGACATAATCGCCACAGATCGCCAAGCTAAACCCCGCTCCCGCAGCCGTACCGTTGACCGCAACAATGACCGGCGCATCCATTCGATTAAAATGCGAAACGGCCGTATGGAGGTTGGTCGCCGTATGGGTTAAACGGGCCGCCATATCGTCGCCGGCTTCAGCGAAGTGTTTCAGATCGCCCCCGGCGCAGAACATTTTACCGGTTGCCGTCAGCAGGACGGCGCGCACGTTGGGATCGTGCTCCGCCTGTACCGCAACCTCGCATAGCTCTTTCGCCATCGGAAGGTTCAATGCGTTTGCGGCATCGGGCCGGTTGAGCGTTATCACGGCAACGTTGTCTTTAACTTCGTAGCTCAGCGTTTCAAAAGCCATATCCCTTTATCCCCTTTTAGTATTTAACGCCTTTGGCGGCGAACTCGCGGCTTGCTTTCAAAATTCTATCCGACATTCGGCGGCTCTTAACCGAGCGCGCCAGGATCATTGCGCCAATGCACAGCGAATACAACGCCAATGCCCGGTCTCCCGCTCCTTCGGCACACTTTTTCGGGTCGGGCTTCGGCCCGTCCAAATGTTGTGCGATTGTCGTGGCGACGTCCCTAATCTGCGGCTCCAGCGCCGCTTTCATAAAATCGTCGGCACGGGCCAATTCCGGCCCCAGGGCGGCGAATGCACATCCATCCGCCACGTTTTCCTTGTGATCATTGCGCAGGTAACGGGCGATCAGCCTTTTAACCCAGGTCTCGTCGTCCATATCGTCGAGGCCCTTGAACCAAGTCTTGGCTTTGGTATCAATCGCATGTTGAAAGGCTTCGAGAACCAAATCGTCTTTATTGGTGAAATGCGCGTAAAAGCCGCCATGGGTCAGCCCAGCGGCTTTCATCACTTCGGCAACCCCCGCTCCGTCTATCCCTTTTTCACGAAATAGGTGCGACGCCTCTTCAACGATCCGCCGGTGGGTTTGGACTTTCTTATCCTTGCGCACCACCATGTTACGCCACCTTGACAATCAGCTTGCCGGTATTGCTACCGTCAAACAGCATATTCAATGCTTTCGGGGCGTTTTCCAGACCGTCTACGACATCGACCTTAAACTTAAGCTTTCCTTCGGAAACCCACTGGCCCATATCGCGCATTGCCTCACCATATCGTTTGACATAATCGAAGACGATGAACCCCTGGACTTTCGCCCGGTTGACCAAAATCGAGGCGTAGTTATACGGGCCAGGAACGGGCTCCGTTGCGTTATAGTTGGCAATAGCGCCGCAAAACGGAATCCGCGCTCCCACGTTAATGCGGGTTAAAACGGTATCGAGAATTTCACCGCCCACATTGTCGAAGTAGACGTCAACGCCGTCGGGGCATGTTTCCTTCAGCCGTTTCCTTAAGTTTTCATTTTTGTAGTCGATGGCCGCATCAAAACCCAATTCGTCTACCAGCCAGGAACACTTGTCCGCGCCACCGGCAATCCCGACGGCGCGACACCCTTTGATTTTTGCGATTTGACCGACCATGGAACCGACCGCACCGGCGGCGCCGGACACAACAACCGTTTCTCCTTCCTTAGGCTCTCCGATGTCGAGAAGACCGAAGTAGGCGGTTCTCCCGGTCATGCCGAGAACGCTTAAAGCCGCCTCGTTCGATACGCCCTCAGGGACAACTTCAGCCATCTTGGCCGGGACCAAGGCGTAATTCTGCCAACCGAGGATGCTGGAAACCCGATCCCCCTCCTTGATGCCATCGACTTTCGACTGAACGACCGTGCCGACACCGAGCGCCCGCATCACCTCGCCGATTTGAACCGGCGGAACGTACGATTTCACGTCATTAAGCCAGCCCCGCATCGCCGGGTCTATCGACACCATTTCCGTGCGTACGAGAACGTACCCTTCAGGCACTTCCGGCAACGCCTTTTCCCCAAACTCAAAGTCGCTTTCTTTGACCATGCCAACGGGGCGGGACTTCAAACAGACTTGCCGATTCACAGTGCTCATATGGGGGGTATCCTTTTGCCTCTAATTCGCTCCGCATTTATGATACTCATCATCTTTTTTGGAGCTTTTCATGTTGCGCCAGGAAGGATTATCTTTCACAGATTAAACGTCAAGCCCTTATTTTCTGCGCCACACAGTATGATGATGAAAATAGGGGCGGCAAAATGAACAAAAACATCAATTTTACGTAACGTCACACACATGACGTTTTATCCGACGAAACAAACAGGGAGCGTTTCGATCATGGGACGTGTCGATGGAAAAGTAGCAATCGTTACCGGCGCCGCATCGGGGTTGGGGCTTGCATCCGCACAAATGTTGATCAAAGAAGGCGCCAAGGTGTTGATGACCGATATCGATTCAAGGCCGTTGGAGACGGAAGCTCACAAATTGGGAGATGCCGCATTCGCCATCACTCATGACGTTACCGACGAACAACAATGGATCGACGTTATGGGCACCTGCCTTGAGAAGTTCGGGCGTTTGGATTGCTTGGTGAATAGCGCCGGCGTCGGGTTTATGGGTGATGTTGAAAACATTTCCTTCGCCGATTGGAAAAAAGTGCATGCCATAAATTTGGATGGAACGTTCCTGGGAACCAAGTATGCAATCAAAGCCATCAAACAGTCCGACGGCGGCGGATCGATTATCAATCTTTCCTCGGTTTCAGGGTTGGTCGGCGGATACAATTTCGCCGCCTACAACTCCTCAAAAGGCGGCGTGAGGCTGCTGACTAAATCGACGGCGCTCTATTGCGCGCGTATGGGATACGGCATCCGCTGCAATTCCGTACACCCGACATTTATCGATACGCCGATGGTCCAGGCCTTAATTGATAATGCTCCGGACCCGGAAAAAGCGGAACGGGGGCTGGTTCGGCAAATTCCCCTAGGCCGCCTGGGCAAAGCGGAAGAAGTGGCGATGATGGTGGTCTATCTCGCCTCCGACGAGTCGGCCTTCGTGACCGGGTCCGAAATGGTCATCGACGGTGGATGCACGGCCCAGTGAACGGGAATGAGCATGGACTCCGTCGAGGCAGTCCAATACCATTTTCGATACTGTTTGAGACCCAACAATCAATTGATGGAAATTCCGATAGAAGCGAGGGGTGGCTATGGCTGGAAGAGTAACTTACGAACGCAAGGACAACATCGGCATCATTACGGTCGACAATCCGCCGGTTAACGCATTGGGACATGACGTAAGGGTTGGATTTACCGACGCCTTAAACGAAGGCATGGCCGATCGCTACGTACAGGCGCTTATTTTAATCGGTGGCGGGCGCACGTTTCCGGCAGGCGCCGATATTTCCGAGTTCGGCAAATCGCTGACGGAACCAGACCTTCGCACGGTCATTGCCGGATATGAGAATTGCACCAAACCGGTGATCGCCGCCATTCACGGAACGGCGCTGGGCGGCGGGCTCGAACTGGCGCTTGGTTGCCATTACCGAATCGCCGCCGCAACGGCTCAAGTCGGCCTGCCGGAAGTCAATCTCGGCATTTTGCCGGGCGCAGGCGGCACACAACGCCTTCCCCGCTTAATCGGCGTCGAAGCGGCGCTCGACATGATCACCACCGGTAAATTCGTCAATGCCGCTAAGGCAAAAGACTTAGGGATCGTCGATGAAGTCACCGACGGCGACTTATTGGAAGAGGCCCTCGCCTTCGCTACCAAGGTAATCGACGAAAAACTACCTCTGCGCAAAATCCGCGACCTGACGGCAGAAGTCAAAGACCCGGGCATCTTCGATCAATACCGGAAAAACTTCGAAAAACGCGCTCGTGGCTTAATCGCTCCGTTCAAATGCGTTGATTGCGTTGAATACTGCGTCACCCAGGATTTCGACGAAGGCATGCGGTTGGAGCGGGAGCGCTTCTCGGAATGCCTGAATTCCTCTCAGTCCAAAGGGCAACGGCACATGTTCTTTGCCGAGCGGGAAGTCTCGAAGATTCCCGACGTCCCGAAAGATACCCCGATCCGCTCCATCGAAACGGTCGGCGTGATTGGCGCAGGAACCATGGGCGGAGGCATTGCGATGAATTTCGCCAACGCCGGGATCCCCGTCACCATTATCGAGGCGACCCAAGACGCGCTCGACCGCGGCTTGAGCATCATCGAGAAAAACTACGCCAACACGGTCAAGAAAGGCCGACTGGCCCAAGACGCCATGGATCAGCGGATGGCGCTGATTAAAGGCAGCCTCAGCTACGACGATTTGGCCGATGTCGACTTGGTCATCGAAGCCGTTTTCGAGGAAATGGAGCTCAAGAAGGAAATCTTCACCAAGCTCGACGCCATTTGCAAACAAGGCGCAATCCTGGCCTCCAATACGTCTACCCTGGACCTCGACGCCATCGCTGCCTGCACCAAGCGCCCGGCCGACGTGATCGGCACCCACTTCTTCAGCCCAGCCAACGTGATGAAGCTCTTGGAACTGGTGCGCGGCAAGGAAACGGCGAAAGACGTCATCGCCACCTCGATGAAACTGTCCAAAACCATCAAAAAGGTCGGCGTCTTGGCTGGGAACTGCGACGGGTTTATCGGCAACCGGATGCTGTTCCGTTACTTCGAGCAAGCTCAGTATATGTTGGAAGAAGGCGCTTTGCCGCAAGACGTGGATAAAGCGCTTTACGACTACGGGATGGCCATGGGGCCGTTTGCCATGAGCGACTTGGCGGGCAACGACGTGAGTTGGCGTATTCGTCAAAGGCAACTCCGCGAAGCGCCTGATGCCCCCTACTCCGGCTTGATCGCCGATCGGATTTGCGAAGAAGGCCGATACGGCCAGAAGACCAGCGCCGGATGGTACGACTACGAGGCTGGAAACCGCGCACCACTGCCATCGAAAACCGTTGAAGACATCATTCTTAAGGTTTCGGAAGAGAAAGGCGTCAAACGCAGAACCTTCGACGACGAAGAAATCTTTAAGCGCTGCATTTACGCCCTGGTTAATGAGGGCGCAAAAATTCTCGAAGAAGGGATCGCCTTACGCTCCCAGGATATCGACGTGGTTTACGTATACGGCTACGGCTTCCCGGTTTACCGGGGCGGTCCGATGTTCTTTGCCGATCAAATGGGACTGCGCAACGTTTTAGAAGATATCCGCCGGTTCCGCGACGACGGTCTCAACGGGGAGGTTTGGGAGCCAGCCCCGCTCTTGGAAAAATTGGTCAAGAAAGGAAAATCTTTTGGCGACCTCTGACCTTCCGCCGATTGTCCATCCCTTCGAAGAGCCGCCGGAAGACGGCGAGGTCGTCGAAATTGCGCCCGGTGTATTGTGGCTGCGCATGCCGCTGCCCATGGTCGGTCTCAACCACATCAATCTTTGGCTGTTCGACGAGGGAGACAGCTGGACGATCGTCGATACCGGCGTCAACGATCCCGAGACCGTCAAAGTTTGGGAGCGGGTTTTCAAGGAAGAGTTGGGTGGCAAACCGGTCAGCCGATTGGTTTGCACCCACTTCCACCCCGATCATATGGGTGTTGCCGGTTGGCTGGTGAAACGGTGGAACGACATTCCCCTCTGGACCGGGCGCGGCGAATGGATGCAAGCGCAGGCCCTAACCAGCGTGCGCGGAGAAGCTTGGCGTGATAATTCCGAGAAGTTCTACAAGTTGACGGATGCCGACAATGTGGTGGCGCAAGGGTTCATCAACATCGGCAATCCCTACGCCAAGCAGGTCACCCCCATTCCACCGGCCTTTCATCGGTTGGAGCAGGGCGACACCTTCGCCATGGGCGGAAGAGACTGGGAAATCATCACCGGTAAGGGGCATTCCCCGGAACACGTTTGCCTATTCTGCCGGAACGACAAGATATTGATTTCCGGAGATATCGTTCTTCCCAATATCAGTCCGCTGCTTGGCGTTTGGGCGAATGAACCCAATCAGGATTCATTGGGCGAATACTTATCGTGCCTGCCGCAATTCACCCATCTACCGGAAGACACATTGGTTCTGCCTTCCCATAAGCTTCCGTTTACCGGCCTGCACCGGCGGATCGCCGAATTGGAACATCATCACGACGAACGTTTAGAGACGACACTCCGCGCTTGCCAAGAACCTGCAACAGCCTGGGACGTAACCGGGGTTTTGTTCGACCGGGAACTCCCGCCGTTTCATAAGATCCTCGCATTAAGCGAAAGCATCGCCCACCTGAACTATCTTTGGAAAAAAGGCGAAATAACCCGAACAGTCATCGATGGCGTTTGGCGCTACGAAAAGGCGTGAAAAATATGAGCGACACCAATTCTGATATCATTGAAATCCGTGACGATGAGCAACAGAACTGGGACAACCTGGAAGACTATCTCCGGGCCAATATGGAAGGCTTGGACGGCCCTATGTCGGTTACCCAGTTCGGTGGCGGGCACGCCAACCTCACCTATTGCGTCACCTTTGGCGACCGCGAGATGGTGGTTCGCCGCCCCCCTCTCGGCCCCGTTGCTCCATCGGCCCACGACATGAAGCGCGAGCACAAGGTTCTATCGCGTCTTTGGGAGGCGTTCCCTTTGGCCCCACGCAGTTTTCTCCTCTGCACGGATCACGACGTTATTGGGTCTGATTTCCACGTCATGGAGCGGCGTCACGGTATCGCTATTCGCAGCGAACTGCCGGAAGACCTCCAGGACAATGCCGCCCTCAACCGGAAAATCGGTGAAATGGTCATCGATACACTGGCCGATTTACACATGGTCGACGCGGCCAAGGTTGGTCTAGATGATCTCGGTAAACCCGACGGCTATGTGGAGCGGCAGCTTTCCGGCTGGACCAGCCGCTGGGAAAAGGCGAAAGACATCGAGATACCGGACATGGACCGTCTCGGCCAATGGCTGGCCGATACCCGCCCGGCAAGCAAATACGTCTCCCTGCTACACAATGACTACAAGCTAGACAACATGCTGCTCAATGCAGACGATCCCTCTAAACCGGAAGCGGTTCTCGATTGGGATATGTGTACGCTGGGCGACCCTTTGACCGACCTTGGCCATCTGCTCAACTACTGGAGTGACGCCGGCGACCCGCAATCCTGGCTCAATGTCACGGCAATGCCGACCTGGCACGAAGGTTTTCCGAGTCGAGTGGAAATCATTGAGCGTTACGGGAAAAAAACCGGTTTCGACGTCTCGAACGCCGCTTGGTATCACGCCTTCGGCGTTTTCAAAATGACCGTCATTATCCAGCAAATCTACATCCGCTATGTCCGGGGGCAAACTCAGGACGAACGCTTTGCCGGTTTTGGCGACAGGGTTGCCGAGCTGGTCGATAAAGGCGTGGCGATTGCCGGAATTTAGCTAATAAAGTTTATTAAAAAGGTTCTCTTCATGTTTGATTTAAATGGAAAAGTTGCCGTCATCACAGGATCGAGCCGAGGCATTGGCAGAGCCATTGCCATCGATATGGCAAAAGCCGGAGCCAAAGTCGTGGTTTCAAGCCGTAAAGCCGATGCTTGCGAAGAAGTGGCGAAAGTGATCCGCGAAAATGGCGGCGAGGTGATGGTCGTGCCCTGCAATATCAGCGACAGGGCGCAGTTGGAGAACCTTGTCGCGGAAACGGAAAAGGCCTGGGGAAAAATCGACATCCTGGTCTGCAATGCCGCCGCCAATCCCTACTACGGTCCTTTGGCTAAAATCCCGGATGACGCCTACGCAAAGACCATGGGCAACAACGTCCAGAGCAACCTTTGGCTTTGCCAGATGACCATGCCCAAAATGGCCGAACGCGGCGATGGCAGCGTGATTATCGTTTCCTCCGTCGCCGGCATTCGCGGCAGCGCCATGTTAGGCGCTTACGGCATCTCAAAAGCGGCGGACCTTGGGTTGGTGATGAACCTATCGTCGGAATTCGGCCCGAAAAACGTCAGAATTAATGCCATTCTTCCCGGGGTCATCAAAACCGATTTCGCCAAAGCGCTTTGGGATAATCCGGAAATTCATAAGGCAACCGTTGAGGCCACAACCTTAAAGCGGATCGGCGATCCGGAAGATATTTCAGGTGTCGCCGTCTTTTTGGCCTCCGACGCCGCGAAATACATGACCGGCACATCGCTGGTGGTCGACGGTGGAATGACGACTACAGCAAAAATGTAGGCCGTTTACCGGTCAGGCTCTAAGACTTCATGGCAGCCTCGTAGGCTGCCCTGGCGTCATGCCATTTTTGCAGCACTTGACTAACCGGTTGATAAGCTTCCCCTTCGCCGATGGCGGCCGTCACCTCTTGCGAGGTCAGGATGGTCCCATCGGCAAACGTCATGGAAGGAACGCCATGGCGTTGATAGTCCTTAATGGTCAGGCTATCGCCGCCAGCAACACCAATCAGTAGATCATTTCCTTGCCCCTGGAAGCTTAGGTCCGTAGCTGAAATGCCGTCGCCAAACGCAACGATAGAGGACGATATGTTTTCGGTCGCCCGGTAGGCATGCCCCCATCGCCCTCCTGCAATTACGTCATTGCCGTCCCCTTTGGCGAAATGGATGGTCGCATCCCCTTCGACGGTTATCCGGTCGTCACCTTTTCCGGCGAAAACTTCACTACCGGCGCCAACCTTAACGACGTCGTCACCCGCGCCACTGACAATGGAACTTTCCGCCCCAACGGTAATCAGGTCGTCACCGCCACCCGTCAGCACCTGCGCCTGATTGTAGGCGCTCACCATATTATTGCCGTTTCCGGCAGAAACCGTGGCCTGATCGTAGGCAGAAATCCAGTCGTTCCCGTCACCGGTCACCACCTCGGCACGCCGGTAGGCCGATAAATAGTTGTCGCCAGCCATGTCTGAAACCATGACGTCGTCATAGCCCGACATATAGTCGTCGCCAGCCCCGCCATCCATGGTGCTATAGTCGTAACCCGACAGCCGATCATTCCCGGCGCCGCCGAACAAAGTACTGTTGGCGTATCCGGACAATTCATCGTTTCCGGCTCCGCCATAAAGCGTACTGTCGCCATACGTCTTCAGGATGTCGTCGCCGTCTCCCCCATAGACGACGCTATTGTTGTAAGCGCGAAGCTCATCGTCACCCGCGCCGCCGTAGAGCGTACTGTTGTTATAGGCGGACAACGTATCGTCGCCATCGTCGCCATATAGGGTATTGTAGTTCCCGGCGGACAACGTGTCGTTCCCGTTTCCGCCATATAGGGTATTGTTATTGTTGGCGGAAAGCGCATCGTCGCCATCGTCGCCATAGAGCGTGCTGTCATTGTGGGCCGAAATAACATCGTCACCCCTACCGCCCCAAATTCGGGCCTTATCGTAGGCCTCCAGGAAATCGTCCTCGGCGCTCCCTTTGATCTCCACGTTGTCCTTACCTTTGACGACCACGCCCTCTTTCGAGTTGCTTCCATCAAAGCTTTCATCATTGTCTAAGCGATGAACCTCCAGCCCCTCAAAGGCTTCCTCGCTTCTAGCCTCATTCTGTTCCGGCGCTTCTCGGCGGCTCCTCGTCGCACCATCCAGAATGGCAGAAAAGGTCCGGCTGCCATCGAAATCGGCCGGATTTGTCTTGCGGTAGGTTTCAAACATCGAACGGCCGGCATCACCGCCCATCTCGGAGGCTTGCAGCGCTGCCATGAAGGCATGTGGCGACAGATTGTTCCCGCCAATCAACTTAACCATGATGCCTTGCCGTTGAACCGACAGACCATTGCCCAGATCGAACTCCTCGACCGGCATGCCTTCAGCTTCTTTGGCAAGGTCCTTGCCGCTTAAGAACGGCATGGATGGATCGATCTTTATGTGCCCGATTGTACTCATAGCAGTCCCTACGTCTTATTTCCCAGCCAAACACAAGCAATGCGCGTGCCATCGACAGATGACGCAAGGGAACCCTAACCCTATGCTGCAAAACGAAAAATTACGGATTGTAAAAACCTGGGGAGGCGGAAAATACTTCCCGGTTAATCGGCAAAAATTGTCCTTACACGCCCACAGCTAGCATCCGACGTCTTCCAAAAACGGAAAAAGCCGCAGCTTTCAAAGCTATTCCGGTGTATTGTATGAGAGTAAAAGGCGTAAAACACCGGATCAAACATGGCGAAGTACAAACTGGGCGACCTGCGTATAAAACGGGTATCCGTCGATTCAATAGAGTATTGGTCCGTCGAAAGCTCGGAAGGCCGGGTTTTTGAAACGGGAAGCTATAAGATCGCCAAAGCCTTTTGCGCCTGGCACATGAAAACCAACTGCGCCGAATGCAGCAGTTCCGCATGCGATACTGAAGAAAACTCCAATACGTCCCCCGTCAAATCCTAGGAACTCATCTTTATTTAGGTTAATCTAATAAAAAAAGAGTTCCATATATGGGAGGTTTGATCGTGCGGTTTTTGGCGAGTTTTTTGGCAGTCGCTTTCCTTGTTTTCTCAAGACCGGCGTTTGCCATCGATATGGCCGATCCAAAACCGGATATGGACAATCCCCGCAAAATCGTTTTGCAGTTGACCGAGGACGACGACAAGAAAGTCAATGGCGTCCTTTATAACGCCATCAATATCCAAAAATACTACGGCATGGACAATGTTATGGTCGCCGTCGTCGCCTACGCAAAAGGCGTTAACGCGCTTCTCAAGGACAGCACGACGGTCGCGGACCGTATTGCCAGCCTGCAACAATACGACGTTGAGTTTGTCGCCTGTGGAAACACTCTCGATACCATGGGCAAGAAAACAGAAGACCTTCTGGACGGTGTCGTCCGCGTACAGGCCGGCATTCCGGAAATCGTCGAGCGCCAACTGCGCGGATGGATATACATAACCCCTTAGGCTGACTGGGGTTGAAACAAGGGAGTTTTCAATGACGAAATACAAGGGTCGCCTAGTCGCTTATTCATTAATTGCTGCGCTTGTGTTTTTTCTGCCCTCACATGCTTTCGCCGACGGCGAGTTGGGCGATGACGGTCTGCACAAACAATCTTGGTTCTTGGAAAGCTTTCTGGACCTCCGGGAAGACCTGACCGAAGCCCAAGGGAAAGGCAAACGTCTGGCGATCATGTGGGAGCAAAAAGGGTGCCCCTACTGCGCCGAGACGCATACCAGAAACTTGGCTGTTGGGGAAATAAAGGACTACATCAAGCAGAACTTCGAGGTTATTCAGCTAAATCTCTGGGGCGACCGCGAAGTGACTGACCTTGACGGTGAAGTGACGACCGAAAAGAAGCTGGCCCGCAAATGGGGCGTGGTCTTTACCCCGACCATTCATTTTTTCGTCGAGGAAAACGAGCTAAAAGACGGGAAACCGGGAAATCAGCAAATAGCCGCCGTGATGCCGGGCTATTTCAAACCTTTCCATTTTATCCGGATGTTTGAGTGGGTCAAAATGAGGCGCTACGAAACACAACACTTTCAAAAATATATCGCTGAGATGGTACAGAAATACCATGACGAAGGAAAACCGGTGAATATGTACTAACCGACTTTCCCGAGTGCGGGAAAAGTTTCAAGCATCCATTGCCCGACATCGGCCAGGGATCCGGTGAAAATAGCCACGCCGGTCAGCACCAGCAGGCTCCCGATGGTAATTTCAACCTTGCGCATATGTTTACGAAATCTCGCCATGAAACCCATAAACGGTTTCACGGCGAGAGCCGCCACCAAGAACGGCAACCCAATTCCGGCGGCATAGGCCGAAAGCAAGAAAATTCCGCCCCAAATATCCTCGCCGGTCGCCGCAACCATGAGAATTGTCGCCAAGACGGGGCCGACGCAAGGCGTCCAACCAAAAGCAAAGGCCAGCCCAAGAAGGTAAGCGCCAACGAGCCCTACCGGTTTGTTTTCCATGTGAAAGCGTTTCTCAAAGTTGAGAAAACCGATCCGAAACACCCCCATGAAATGCAGCCCGAAGATAACGATCACCACCCCGGCGATCTTACCGAGCGTCCCGATATTTTGGGCGATCACCTGAGAGAGCACCGTGGCTGTGGCGCCAAGAACGACGAAAACCGTTCCAAACCCGAGAACGAATGCTACAGCCGAAATAAAAACCTTTCGGGCGAGCGCGGAATCGACCCCTTCTTCGGCAGTCAACTGATCGAGCGACGCTCCTCCAAGAAAGCAAATATATGCGGGGACCAGGGGCAGAACGCAGGGCGAGACAAAACTCAATAACCCAGCGACTAATGCGCCCGCATAACCAACCTCAAACCCGTCCATCAGACCCCCGAAACCTTAATTGTTTGATTATCCGGCACGGTAACCGCCCCGGTTTTCTTAATGTAGTCGGAAACCACGTCGTAAATCGGTGGTCCTTGGGTTCCTTCATTAACCGATGCCCATCCGCCAACCACATAGTTCTTGGCCGGATCGATCGCCTCGCCATTTTTCAGCAGGGTCATATCGGAAATTCTTTGGCCAATCGGCTTGGCGACGTCTATCGCATAGCCCATCCCGCCGACCCGCACCATATCGCCCCCTTGCTGATAATAGGGGTCCGGGTTGAATAGGTTGTCTGCAACGTCTTCAAGGATATCCTTGAGCAGTTTACCTGACATTTCAGAACGGTAGCAGTTCGGATAAGTAATGGCCGTCTGCGTGTAAACATCATCGACGGTGATATCCTGGCCCGGCAAGATCGACGCTCCCCACCTAAACCCGGGCGACAAAGAAATTTCCGTGTCCCTTTGTTCCATGATCGCCGTACATATCAGATCGTCGAACGTTCCATTGAAGTTTCCACGCCGATAGAGCGACGATTCGGACCGCCCAAGAACCGTATTGATTTTATCCGCGTAGGGCGCCCGAATTTCCGAAATGATTTTGGCCATCTCGGGATCGGGCTCAATGACATCCGACAAAATCGGAATCAATTTGAAGCGATAATCTTTGATTCGCTTGTTTTCGACCTCAACATCGAGCCGAGCAAGGAACTTACCGTGCGACCCGGAAGCGATGAGCAAGGTGTCTTTGACTTTAATCACCGATGGAATGGCGTCATGGGTGTGACCGGTTAAAATCACATTGATCCCCTCAACCCGGGAGGCCAACTTACGGTCGACATCGAAGCCGTTGTGGCTTGCCAAGACAATCAGATCGGCGCCATTGTCCTGCGCGGCGCGGACGTTTTCCCGAATTTTGTCTTCCTGGATACCAAAAGACCACTGCGGAATCATATGGCGGGGATTGGCCACCGGCGTATACGGAAACGCCTGGCCGATCACCGCAATCTTTAGGCCGCCGCGTTTGAAGTAGGCGGTGCTGTCGAACACATCCTCTTCCCATTCGGTGTCTTTGACGTTGCCGGCGAGAAAGGGAAACTTGAGCTTACCGATGAGTTCCTTAACTCTATCGGCTCCGTAGGTGAATTCCCAATGGGCCGTCATGACGTCGACACCCAACGCATTCATGGCGTTTACCATGTCTTCGCCCTGGGTCATAAGAGACGTGTAAGAGCCTTGCCAAGTATCGCCATTGTCGACCAGCAACGTTTTATCCGGTCTTTCGGCCCGGATCGCTTTGACTAATGTCGCCATGCGGTCGAGGCCGCCCACTCGTCCGTATTCCTTGGCCAATTCGACAAAATCCGTACTGGCGAAAGCATAGGCTTCGGGGCTTCCCGCTTTGAGTCCGAAATGATTGAGCATTGCCTTGCCCGTCAAGTGAGGCGGCAGCCCATGGACCTCGCCGACGCCCAGGTTGACCGAAGGTTCTCTGAAAAACAGAGGTTTTAACTGGGCGTGGATATCCGTGAAATTCAATAAAGTGACTTGTCCGAGCGGTTCAAACGACAGCAAGTCTTCTTGTTTGATTGTTTGGTGAGCGGCGGCCCGCGCCAGCGAACCAAACGGATGGGTTAAGCCAAATCCGGCCAACGCCGCTGTCACCTGCAGAAAATCACGGCGAGTTAACATACCTGACGAACCTTTCTTCTTATTGATTGAGAAAGGGCGGCAACATTTAATTGCTGCCGCCCTAACAAGTTGGCTAGGCTCTATTTACGAACCGACGGGCTTTCAACGGGAAGACCATTGGCCCGCCACATCACATACAGTTCAAGCGCCGTATATTCCGGAGAACCCTGCTTATACGGCTCCGCCCGAATATTCTTGTTGCAGCCGCGGAAACGGCGGTGCAGCGACCCCAGCTTCTGCCATTTCAACCGGTAGGTCGGGAAGCCGTTGGGCATGCCCATGCTCAAGACTTCCGAGCGGACCTTGTTGCCGGGATTGTCGATGTGACAATGTGTGCAAGCTAAATCCAACGCGCCACGGCGCTGGAAGTAAAACTCCCGGCCTTTCTCGTAGTACGGCTTCGCTTCGCCATCGATGCTGACGGCAACCGGCATGTCTCTCGATTGTCTGCGCACGAGAGCGCTCATACCAAGCATTTCATCGCCTTCCCACTTCCAGGCGTCGGCCTTCATCCGTTCGGTTCGGCAATAGTTGATCTGATGCTCAACCGTAATCAAATCACCGCGTTTGACCTTCGGGTATGAAGCCGCCTTTCCTTTCATGGAACTATCGACATTGCCGTGGCAGGACGAACAGGACTTGCCCGCCTCACCCTCTACCGTGGTCCAGAGATCCTGAGCCTGTTCGACCCAGAGAAAACCCGGGTTTTGGAAATCATCGTCTTGCATGTCTCGGGTTTCGTTTTCATTGATCACGTAACCCGACCACTTTGCACCGACAATGTATTCCTTGACCCGGGGTTCCTTCAGGTCCGGTTCGCCTGCATTCGCAAATCCCGCAAGGGCAAATGACATCGCCAAAGCCCCTGCGACCACCTGTATCGTCTTGGAAATATTCATGACGCGAGCCTCCCTAAGCTCTGTTGTGGTCCGAAAAAGGCCTTAGCTGACCTTCATTTTGCGTGTCGCGGTAACGACCTTCCCTCCGTCTTCAGTCCATTTAAAAGTAAACTCACCGCTTTCTTCCGCTCTGCAGTTGAAAGCAAAATAAGGGTTGGCCGCTACAGCGGGATGGATATCCGCTGAGAAAACTTCCTTACCGTTGAAGAGGCATTCAAACTTGTTGATGATCTTCCTCGGTATCACTTTTCCCGTCTTTTTATCCTTGCGAAGACCTGTTTCCATCGTGTGAGAGAACAAGGTTTTCACCTGGATAATTTCGCCCTTCTTCGCCGAGTCCGGCACTTTTATGCGAGGTTTTTTCGCCATCTCTTTCAGTCTCCTCTACTCAAGTGCCTCAGCCGCCGCAGCCGCCGATGGTGACCTTGATTTGTTGTTTAGCGGCATAGAACGATCCGTCGCTCATTTCGGCGAGCGCGACAACGTTTTGCGTTCTCGCCATCCGCATACGCGCTGAAACCTCTGCCTTACCCGTCATCGGAGTGAGGTTGAAGGTTGCTACATACGGCGTTGGATTTCCTTCAGAGATGATGTGAATCTTCTTCACAAAATCATTTGCTGACATAGGACTGTCAACGTCCACGGTGACAGGAACCGTGTTGCCGTTTTCGGCAATCTGCGGGAGCTGTAAGGTAACACGCCCCTCAGAAACCGACTTGCCCCCGGTATACTCGGTGATTAGCTTTTCGGCGTCCTCCGGCTTTGCGAAGGCTCTTCCGGGCACCAGAGCTGCCGCCATAAGGGCAACAACGCCAGCCCCGGCAGTCACGAGGAAGTCGCGGCGCTCCATCCCTGCGACGGTAATTTTATTATCGGTCATTGGTGGATCTCTCCAAAACAAAGCTGAAATCTTAGTCTTTAAGCGTCATCAGATAGGCCACCACATCTTCAATTTCCTGGGCCTTAAGAATCGGCTTCCCCTTGAATTTCTTCAAAACCCGATGAAGACCATCAACTTTGTAAAATGCGGGCATCATCGTATCGGGATTGACTATCTTCGGATCAACGAGACGGAGCCTAAGCTCCCCTTCCGTCATACGGCTCCCAACACCATCCAAACCAGGACCGGTCAGACCGTGGTCTTGTTCCTCCGGTATGGGCATCTGGTGGCAGGCGAGACAATTCCCCTTCGTGCGATGGATCGCGATTTCTTTACCGCGAACGGCGCTTCCGGGATTTGTCCCAGCCAAATATTCAGGAATTTCTCCGTTGAGGATCATATATTCGGCAAGATCCGCAGCCTGGGCTGAGAAATTGATCGAGCCGAAAGTGGCCGCTATGGCCAAGGCGCTGGCCAACAGTTTGGTCTTCATGCTACCTCCCTGGTTTGTTTGTCCAGCCATTTTAGGCTGCCTGACCGACTTATATTGATTTCGGTCATTAACCTTATACCTTCAAGGGTAATCGCCGGATTTCAACTTTTCAACGAAAACATGACAAAAATATAATATTATAATTATTTAAAATAATACAAGACGCGACTGCAACAACTATGTTTTTAGGATTCAATCGATGAATCAAGCAATTAAAGCTCAGAGCAAAAAAAATAAAATAGTAATTTGCTGGGTTTTCGTGGCGATTTTTTCTGCTTTCGCCAATCGATTGAACGCCGCTGAACTCATCATGTTTCGCAGTCCTGCCTGCCAATGGTGTGAAGCCTGGGACATGGAAATCGGTCAAATCTATAACAAGACCGAGGAGGGAAAAGTTCTTCCCGTTAGAAAGGTCGATATTGAGAATCCGCTACCGGAATCGCTTAATTGGATAAAAGGAGTGTTTTTTACCCCAACCTTCGTTGCCATAGATAAAGGCCAAGAAATCGGCAGAATCATTGGCTATCCAGGGGAAGCCTTTTTTTGGGGTTACCTTTCAAAAATCGCAAAAAAAGTTCCAAAAACGGACTGAACAACAACGCTTGGATAATTTTATTCCGTAAGTGTTTTCAACGTGAAAAGTTTGTGATACCGTTTCATCATAAAAATCTAATTTAATTGCGATACGACTAAAGACTAGGGAGGGTTTTTAATGACCAAAGTCGGAATCTGTCTAGCGGCGGCTTTCGGTTTTGGCCTTTTGGCTTCATCGGCAAATGCCGGCGAGCTAATGGCCAAACCTGAGTTGCTTGCTTCCAATTGCTTCAACTGTCACGGCTACAACGGCGCCAGCGCCGGAGTGATCGACGAACTCGATTCACTTCCCGCCCGCCGAATCGTCTCTAAGTTGAACGATTTTAAGGATGGCAAAAAACCATCCACAATCATGGGCCGAATCGCCAAAGGCTACAACGATGCTGAAATCGAAGCCTTGGCGAAGTACTTCGGCTCCATGGGCAACAAGTAATCGGGGGGCACGCTAAATGTTTAAAACCAATCGCAGAGATTTCCTGCGGATGGCCGGTGCCGCCGGTGCTTCCGCTGCCGCCCTGCCGCTTATCGGTTGCGGTGAAAAGCCAAAAGTCGTCGTTATCGGCGGCGGTTTTGGCGGTGCTACCGCTGCCAAATACGTCAAATGGTTCGATCCTTCCATTGACGTAACGATGATTGAGCCGAACAAGCAGTTTACCACCTGCCCGTTCAGCAACCTCTATCTTGGCGGCATTCGCAGCTTCGATTCGATCACCCATAACTACGAAGCCATGGCCAACAAGCATGGGGTCAACGTCATCCACGATATGGTGACCGCCATCGACGCCAGCAAAAAAATGGTCATGACGAAGAGCGGCGGAAAAATCAGCTACGACCGCCTTATCGTATCTCCGGGTATCGATTTCCGTTACGAATTGACCCCTGGTTACGATGCCGAGGCCGCAGAAATGGTGCCGCACGCATGGAAAGCCGGACCGCAGACCAAACTGCTGCGCGCCCAGATGGAGGCCATGCCCGACGGCGGTCTTTTCGTACTGGCCCCGCCGCCCAACCCCTTCCGCTGCCCTCCTGGGCCGTATGAACGGGCAAGCATGGTCGCTCACTACCTGAAAACCCAGAAACCGAAGTCGAAATTGTTGATCCTCGACGCCAAGGATAAGTTCTCCAAGTTTGGACTTTTCAAGGAAGGCTGGGCGAAACACTACAGCGATATCATTGAGTGGGTTCCGGCATCCAAGGACGGTACTGTCCGTGAGATCGACGCCAAGAACAAGGTAGCTATCACCGAGTTCGAAAAGCATAAAGCCGACGTACTGAACTTCATTCCGGCGCAAAAAGCCGGCATGATTGCCCATCAGGCAGGACTGACCGATCAAACGGGATGGTGCCCGGTGAATTTCCAGACCTGGGAATCGACCATTCACAAAGGCATCCACGTCATTGGCGACGCCGCCATTGCAACCAAGATGCCGAAATCGGGGAACGCCGCCAATACGCAAGCCAAGGTTTGCGCAGCCGCGGTTGTCGATATGATCCAAGGCAAAACGCCTGGCACGCCGACGACCTCGAACACCTGTTACAGCTTGATTACCCCGGACTACGGTATCTCGGTAACCGCCGTCTACCGTCAGACCGACAAGGGCTATATGGGTGTAGCAGGCGCTGGTGGATTGAGCCCGACGGGCGAAGGTCCCCAATTCCGTGCTCTGGAAGCCAAATACGCACGGGGTTGGTACGCCAACATCGCCAACGACATCTGGGGCTAAGCCTCAAAATCGACAAAGGGAACGCGGGGAATGTCTCCGCGTTCCTTTTTTTCGGCAATTACCGATAGGCTACGTCATGCGAAGAGTTTATTTCCCCCTCCTCTTCCTTTGCGCTTCGATGCTTGGCATAGCGCCGTCGTTTGCGGGCGACGCACCGCTTAGATCGGACGGCATCCATACTCAACCCTGGATGAAATCCTTAAGTTTTCTGGACCTGAAAGAGGATCTGGCCGAAGCACAGGCTAAAGGTAAGGGACTTGTCATCCTTTTCGAGCAGCCCGGGTGCGGCAGTTGCAAGCGCCTGCACGAAGAAAATTTCTCGCAGAAAGACCTTGTGTCGTACATCACCGAACACTTCGACGTGCTGCAGATCAATATGTTCGGCGACAATGAAGTCACCGATTTTGCGGGCAACGTCACCAGTGAACGCGAGCTGACCCAAGATCTGCTGATCAACTTCTCGCCGACCACGATTTTCTATGGAAACGGCGGCGAAGAACTATTTCGGGTGCCGGGTTACCTCAAGCCCTATTTCTACCAAAGCGCTTTTGAGTACGTCGTCGACGGCGGACCGCAAAAGAAGATTTTGTTTCCCCGGTGGCTAAAAGCAAAACGGGACCGGCTTGAAGGGAAAAGCTCTTAAAAACGACAAAGGCGCCAGAAGGCGCCTTTTCTAAATTACATTTCAGAAGCTTTTAGCCTCTAAACATCACCTGGACTTTCGGCCCGATTTTCCAACCAAAAAGAGCCGCGACATCCCAGGCAAACCGCTTTGCATTCTGCATTCCAACCTCCGATTCATGCCGCTTTCATCCAGATATAGCCGACCCAATTCGCAGAAAGTGTGACGGGAATCACAGAATGATATTTTTTAACGCTTTTTAAGGCTCTTTAGCCGCGCCAATCCAAGAATCCCTTCAGGATATCGTAAAAAGCATCGGGTTTGTCGGCGTGGATCCAGTGCCCAGCCCCTTTAACCGTGACGATCTTGGACTTCGGGAAGAATTTTTTGATACCCCCATGGTGCGCCGGTCGAACGTAATCGGAGGTCTGACCACGGACAAAAAGCGTTGCCCCGTCATACACATGGTCGTCTAACGAAGCTGGGAACCCCATAATATCGGCCATCCCATTGCCGATCGCCTCGAGGTTTACCTGCCACTCGAACCCATCCCCAGAGGGTCTGAGATTGGAGAGCAGAAACGCTCGAATCCCCGGCTCTTCAACCGCTTTTTTCAGATCGTTTACCAAGTCTTTTCGTCTTTTTTCCCCACTAATGTTTAATGCCTGCATGGCATCGACATAGCCGCTCAAGGTGCGGGGATAGGCGACAGGAGCAATATCGGAAACCAGGAGGCGGCCAACCACCTGTGAGTGCCTGAGAGCCAGCGCCATTGCAACTTTTCCCCCAAGGCTGTGGCCAACAACTGGCGCGCCCTGAAGCCCATTTGCTGCCATAAACTTGGCAACGTCTTCCGCCATGTCGTTGAGATGCATGGAGGGAGCCCAGGGAGACTGACCGTGGTTTCTCAAGTCTAGGGCGATAACGCGGTATTCGTCTTGTAGGCGTTTAGCGATTGTCGTCCAATTTTTTGCCGCGCCAAATAAACCGTGCAAGATAACAACCGGCGACCCAGCCTCGCCGAAGGTCAAATGGTGGAGCTTCAAACCGCCTTGTCTCCCATTTCACGTTCTTGCCGCCAGGCTTGAGCCTGAGCGTATTGTTCACGCAGACAGGCCATTTGATCAAGCAAGGCTTCTGCCGCTGAAATAGAATCACCCGCCGACAAAGCGTCAAAAATCCGTTGGTGCTGTTCAACCACCTGATCGCGGTTGCGGAACCGGTAAATCACCATATTCATGACCGGTTGAAGCGCCTCGATAACGGCGAACATTACGAACTGAAGCATGGGGTTCTTTGCCGCATCGACCAAGGCCCTGTGGAACCGCACGTCGGAGGCGCAGAAATCCTCATCGGAAAGAGCGTTTCTTTTTTGGGTCTCAATCTCTTTAGCCATCCGAGCCAGATCGGCCTCGTCACGGCGCTTTGCCGCGAGCTTGACGCAAACAACCTCCATTTCCTGACGCGCCTCGGCGATCTGCTCCAAGTCAAATTCGCCCAGACTAACCATCAGCGTTGCCGCTCCGGTTAATGAAGACCGCATGGCTTCTTGGCTGGGCCGGTCGATAAACGTTCCGCCGGCCGGTCCCCGCTTGGAACGGACCAGTCCCTGCGCCGCCAATCGTTTCAACGCCTCGCGGATGGTCGGTCGGGAGACCTCGTATCGTGCCGCCAATTCTTCTTCTGTCGGCAGTCGATCATCGACCTTTAGCTCCCCAACTAAGATCGCCTCGCGGATGTTTTCCGATATCTGCTTGGCTAAACTTTTTGTCACAAGCGGTTGAATTTTCATGATTTCCCCTGGAGTCAGACTCGCCTATTGCAGCCAATCTATCGCACCCGTGAATAAATGTAAATTTGTTTGACAAATACCGAAATGAGCCCTTTAGTGGGGCAGAAATTTACAGTGAGGTGACCCCCAAATGTTTAAAGCCATCGTATTGGAAAAGCCCGGCGATACCGTCCAAACAGCCGTCGGCGAACTTGAGGACAACCGGCTCCCGGAAGGCGACGTCGTCGTCAATGTCGACTATTCGACCATCAATTACAAAGACGGCTTGGCGATCACCGGGTCTGCGCCCGTGGTCCGCAACTACCCCATGGTTCCGGGGATCGATTTCGCCGGAACGGTGGAGACCAGCGACCACCCCGACTACAAGCCGGGCGATAAAGTCGTTCTCAACGGTTGGGGTGTCGGAGAACGTCATTGGGGCGGCCTGTCGCAAAAAGCCAAAGTAAAAGGCGATTGGCTTGTTTCCCTGCCTTCGGCCTTCTCCCCCGAACAAGCCATGGCCATCGGCACCGCCGGCTATACGGCCATGCTGTGCGTGCTCGCCATCGAGAAAAACGGCGTTACCCCCGACAAAGGCCCGGTGATCGTGACCGGCGCAAACGGCGGCGTCGGCTCTGTCGCTATTTCAATCTTGTCAAAACTAGGCTACGAAGTGCACGCCTCAACCGGTCGGGCATCCGAAGCCGAATTCTTAAAAAGCCTCGGAGCAGCCGAAATCATCGACCGCGAAACTCTTTCCGGGCCCGCAAAACCGCTCGGAAAAGAACTTTGGGCCGGTGGCGTCGATGCGGTCGGCAGCCACACCTTAGCCAATGTGCTGTCGCAAACGAAGTACGGTGGAGCCGTTGCGGCATGCGGGCTTGCCCAGGGCATGGATCTGCCCTCCTCCGTCGCACCGTTTATTCTGCGGGGCGTCACACTGGCCGGGGTCGATTCCGTGATGGCCGCCAAGTCCGTCCGCACCGAAGCCTGGAACCGTCTGGCATCGGATCTGGACATTGCAAAACTTGAAAACCTGACGACAAAGGTCGGCCTCGCCGAGGCGATCGGCGTTGCGAGCGATATCCTTAAAGGAAAAGTCCGCGGCCGCGTGGTCGTCGACGTGAACGCATAGCTTAAAAGGGGAAGTTAGATGAGCGACAAACCAATCAGCCGGTATCCGGTACCGGAGATCAACGATTTACCGGACGATATCAAAGAAAAGGTTCTGGCCGTCCAGGAAAAAGCCGGCTTCGTGCCAAACGTCTTTTTAACCCTGGCGCATCGCCCGGACGAGTTTCGCGCCTTTTTCGCTTATCACGACGCGTTGATGGAAAAGAAAAGCGGTCTATCGAAAGCCGATATGGAAATGATTGTCGTCACCACCTCAAGCGATAACAATTGCCAATATTGCGTCGTCGCCCATGGGGCAATCTTGCGTATCCGGGCAAAAAATCCAATGATTTCGGATCAGGTGGCCAGCAACTACCGCAAGGCCGACATTACGCCTAAACAAATGGCCATGCTGGACTTCGCCATGAAGGTTTCAAATGACGCGAAGTCAATCAACGATGAAGACTTTGAAGTCCTTCGTGGGCATGGGTTCAGCGACGAAGACATTTGGGACATCGCCGGAATTACCGCCTTCTTCGGACTGTCCAACCGCATGGCCAACTTTATCTCCATGCGGCCAAACGACGAGTTTTACGCCATGGGCCGCTAATCTCGATTTTAATAATGCCATTAAAGCCGCCAAGGTCCTCCTCGGCGGCTTTTTTGCATGTATCCCATTGAAAAAACGAAAACAACCATAATATCCCAGTAAATAAGTAAGGAATTATGGAGCTCCCCATTGTCGTTATTGACTTCTCCCTGTGTCGGCGTCTGCCAATATGACGAAGAAAGTGGTTTATGCCTTGGCTGCAACCGAAGCCAGCCGGAAATTTCCGACTGGAAGCGCATGGATGAAAAACAGCAAAAGGCCATCTACGCTGAACTCCCCGAACGCCGGGCTAAGTTAGGTTTTGGGTTTCCCGTTATTCCTTGGTCGCATGAAGAAGCCATTGAATTCATTCAGGAGTGTTTGACCGACAGCCTTTGCACATGGTCAATTGGCGCCTATGGAGCGTTGGCCGAGTTTTCCTACGACGAACAGGAGACGAAATCGCTTCTGACAGACGATTTCGGCGCCAGTTTAGAAACCGAAAGAGGCGCTATTTCCTTCAACCTGTCGCGACCTTTTAAGGCCATCGCCCTGACAAACGACATAGGACGTCTTTCAGAAATCGTATTCGGCGCGTTTCGGACCAAGTACGACAGTTTTCCACAAACGACAATTGCCGAGAAGCACCGAGACGGTTGCGCCGTTCCCGAAGAGTATCGGGAAAAGCCGATTTTCGATTTGGGCCTCGGCCTCCCACACGCTTCCTTTTTCGTCCGCCCAACCGACCAATCAACGACCGATCTGTTGCGCAGCCATGAAGGTGAAAATTTTTTTGAACATACCGAGCTGACTCAAGAGCTCAAGGCCTGCTCGCCGCATCGTGTCGTTAAATCCCCATTGGGACGCATAGAGGTCTACCAGCCCATTCCAAAATCCAATGGGAAAACCCCGAACGGCCCCCACACACACCTTAAACCGGAAGCGTTGAGAACCGGAGAACTACACACCTACGGCACTCACTTCCCGCCGGAGTACCGCGTCGGTCTCTCGCTTTATCTCGGGCAATCAGACTTAGCCGACAAGGTGCCGCTTTAATCTTCCCTCCCGTAAACGGGTAAGCTCCAGCCGAAGATGATCGCCGGTCCGCGCACCGCCAAGGACGCCACAAAGCCTGCCAACAAGGCCGGTTCGCCCGGCCATCCAAGAGTCGTCACGCCCCAATAGGTTAAACTCCCGGCCACGGCGGCCAAGACGTAAATTTCCCGGCGTAAAACAAGCGGCACCTCGCCGCACAGAATATCGCGGAGAATGCCGCCGAGAGTCGCGGTAAAAGCGCCCATCACGACACAGATGATCGGCTGCAACCCCATAGCCATTGCTTTTTGCGTACCGATGAGAGCGAACAGCGCCAAGCCGAAAGCGTCCGCCCAAACAAGATACTTAAACCGCGACGAAACCTTATGAGCCCAGAAAAAGGTAAAAACCGCGGCTAAAGCGATGCTGTAGAAATAGTTGGCGTCGGCAGCCCAAAAGACGGTCCCGCTATCGAGAACCAAGTCGCGGACCGTTCCGCCGCCAACCGCCGCCGCCATGGCGACGAGGAGGAACCCCATGATGTCCATTTTTTGGCGGGCCGCCGCCAAGGCGCCGGAAACGGCGAACACGAAGGTCCCGATAAGATCGAGACTGTAAATGACCTGTCCCATGGGCGCATAAACCCTTTCGCGGAACGTTAGTTATGAAACGCTTTGAGGATTTTATCGGCGCCGAGGGTCGCCGTCAGCTTGCCTTCAACGACACCGTCTTGAATATCCGGCACCAACGTTGAAACGGCTGGATCGCTTTTCAGCGCTGAAATCAGCCGGTCTTCGACCATGGCCCACATCCAGCGCAGCTGTTGTTGCTGGCGTTTCTCCTGGTATTCACCGCTGTCCGTCAACGCTTTCTTGTGCTCGTTGATCTTTTCCCAAAGCTCGTCCAGGCCCATCCCGGTCAAACCGCTGATGTTCAAAACCGGCGGCGACCAATTGGGGCTGATCGGCTTCATGATGTGCAGGGCGTTCTGGTATTCACGCTTGGCCATCTTGGCTCGTTTGGCGTTGTCGCCTTCCGCTTTGTTGACGGCGATAAGATCGGCCAGTTCCAAAACGCCTTTCTTGATCCCCTGGAGCTCGTCGCCCGCACCGGGCAGCATTAGGACGAGGAAGAAATCGACCATGTCGGCGACCACGGTTTCCGACTGACCAACCCCAACCGTCTCAATCAGGATCACGTCGAACCCGGCGGCTTCGCAGACCGCCATGGTTTCCCGCGTTGTCCGGGTGACCCCACCCAAAGTGCAGGACGATGGCGACGGACGGATAAAAGCGTTCGGGTCGGCCGACAGTTCTGCCATACGGGTCTTGTCGCCCAAGATGGAGCCGCCTGAGCGGCTGGACGTGGGATCGACCGCCAACACGGCCACCTTCAGCCCTTGCTCTGTCAGCATCTTGCCAAAGGCCTCGATAAACGTCGATTTGCCGACACCCGGCACCCCGGTAATGCCGATGCGCGACGCACCGCCGCCATGCGGCAGAAGCTTCAACAACAACTCCTGGGCTCGGGCCTGCTGGTCCGGGTTGGTGCTTTCGATTAGCGTAATGGCATTGGCGAGGACCGTTCGGTCCCCGCCAACAACGCCGTCATACAGGTCGTCGAGGGAGAGCTGCTTGCGCTTGACCACATTGCGCACGCGTACGCCGCTTTTCGCTGCGGGCGTTCCCCCCTTATCTACCGACAGAGCCGTCAATGACCCAGCACCTCCTTTAGGGCTTCCAACAAGTCGCCCGCGGCATCGGCAATCACCGTTCCCGGCGGGAAGATGGCCGAAGCGCCGGCGTCATACAGAGCTTCAAAATCCTGCGGCGGGATAACCCCACCGACAACGATCATAATATCCTCACGGCCGAGTTTCGCCAATTCCGCCTTCAAAGCCGGAACCAGGGTCAGGTGACCGGCGGCCAAAGACGAAGCGGCAATGATGTGAACGTCGTTTTCGACCGCTTGGCGGGCCGACTCCTCCGGCGTCTGGAACAACGGGCCGATATCCACGTCAAAGCCTAGATCGGCAAATGACGAGGCCACCACCTTCTGGCCCCGGTCATGACCGTCCTGGCCCATCTTAGCAATCAAGATACGCGGACGGCGGCCTTCCTTGGCTTCGAACTCGGCCACCAGCTTACCCACTCGCTTGGCGCTCTCAGAGTTTTCCATTTCCCCTCCATAAACGCCCGAAATAGCCCGGATCGTCGCTTTATGACGGCCATAGACCTTTTCAAGCGCATAGCTGATTTCACCCACCGTACAGCGTTTGCGGGCTGCATCAACGGCCAATTCGAGCAGATTGCCTTCGCCGCTGTCAGCGCAATTGGTCAAGGCGTTAAGAGCTGCTTCGACGTCCGCGTCGTTGCGTTCCTTGCGCAGACGGTCGAGCTTCTCTAGCTGCTGACGCCGCACTTCGGCGTTTTCAACCTTCAGGACGTCGATGCTGTCTTCTTCGTCCAACTGGTATTTGTTGACGCCGACGACGGTCTGGCGCCCGCTGTCGATGCGCGCTTGGGTGCGCGCGGCCGCTTCCTCAATCCGCATCTTGGGAATACCGGCTTCGATGGCCTTGGCCATCCCGCCCTGCTCTTCCACTTCGCTGATGTGTTCCCAGGCACGCGCCGCCAAGTCGTGGGTCAAACGTTCCACATAGTAGCTGCCGCCCCAGGGGTCGATCACGTTGCAGGTCCCGCTTTCCTGTTGCAGGAACAACTGGGTATTCCGGGCGATCCGCGCCGAGAAGTCGGTCGGCAAAGCCAGCGCTTCGTCCAGTGCGTTGGTGTGCAGCGACTGCGTATGCCCTTGGGTTGAGGCCATGGCTTCCACGCAGGTGCGGATCACGTTGTTGAAAACGTCCTGAGCGGTCAACGACCAGCCGGAGGTCTGGCTGTGAGTCCTGAGGCTCAAGGACTTGTCGTTCTTCGGGTTGAACTGTTTGACCAGTTTGGCCCAGAGCAACCGCGCCGCCCGCATCTTGGCCACTTCCATGAAGAAGTTCATGCCGATGGCCCAGAAGAAGCTCAACCGCGGCGCAAAGGCGTCCACATCCAGGCCTGCTTCCATACCGGCACGAATGTATTCGACACCGTCGGCCAGGGTATAGGCCAGTTCCAAGTCCGCCGTCGCTCCCGCTTCCTGCATGTGGTAGCCGGAAATCGAGATCGAGTTGAATTTCGGCATGTTTTGCGAGGTATAGGCAAAGATGTCCGAAATGATCCGCATAGAGGGAACAGGCGGATAGATGTAGGTGTTGCGGACCATGAACTCTTTCAGAATGTCGTTCTGAATGGTCCCGGAAAGCTGCTCCGGCTTCACGCCCTGCTCTTCGGCCGCCACGATGTAGTTTGCCATAATCGGCAGAACCGCGCCGTTCATCGTCATGGACACGCTCATTTTGTCGAGCGGGATGCCTTTGAACAGCGTTTCCATATCGAGGATCGAGTCAATCGCCACGCCGGCCATGCCGACGTCGCCGACGACGCGCGGGTGATCGGAGTCATACCCCCGGTGGGTTGCCAAGTCGAACGCCACCGAAAGGCCTTTCTGACCGGCGGCCAGATTGCGGCGGTAAAAGGCGTTCGACTCTTCCGCCGTCGAGAACCCGGCATACTGCCGCACCGTCCAGGGGCGCATGACGTACATGGTCGGATACGGGCCGCGGAGGAACGGCTTGATCCCCGGCATGGTGTTGAGGAAATCAAGTCCTTCAAGGTCGCCCGACGTATAAAGCGGCTTTACGTCGATCCCTTCCGGCGTGTGCCAGTTCATATCGTCCAGGTTATGCCCGGTTTCCTGCTCAAAGGCGGTTTTCCATTGGGCGAAGGCTTTTTCGTCAGCACCCTTCCCGGCGTCGAACGGAATATCGGAGAAATTGGGAATACTCATGATTACTTCACTCCCAGGTCGGAAAGGGTTGATTTCAGGATTTCAAGAACGTTGGAGCCGACGCCGATAAAGGCGTCCACGCCTGCTTTCTTGTACTCTTTGATCTTTTCGCCGGGATGCCCGGCCAGGAAGAGGGTCTTGGCCCCCGATCCTTTGATCGCCGGAGCAAAATCCGCCACCATTTCTTCGTATTGGGCGTCGCTTCCACAGAGAATGGCAACCTCCGCGTCGCTTTCTTCAAATGCTTTGGCCGCAGCATCAGCATCAAAGAACCCGTCGTTGGAAATGGTCTCAATGCCGCCCGCTTCGAAGAAGTTCTTGGCGTAGCTCGCCCGTGCCGTGTGTTGAGCGACTTTGCCTAAATTGACGAGGAAAATCTTTGGCCGCGAGCCGGTCTTGGCCTGATAGGCGTCAGAAGCATCGCGCAGGGCTTCGAACTCTTCCGGCAAACGATGGGCCGGCATCGGCGTCACCGTCGTGGCTGCGCCACCTTCAAACAAGCTGGCAATGGTCTCGGCCCCGGCCCGTTCGGTCGCCGCCTTCTTGACTCCCGCAATATCGACGGTTTCCCGCACGACGTCTTTTTCCTGAATATTCGGGAACTCGTTGACGCCGGTCAGCGCGTCTTTGCGCCGTGCGATATTGTTCATCCGCACAACGTGAACCATTTC
>Ga0070727_10001003_pt1 | contig 31260 bp, 23 predicted proteins | sample tdAd472_FD_66722 | JGI IMG/M metagenome (GOLD analysis project Ga0070727, IMG submission 66722) | Marine sediment microbial communities from the Atlantic coast under amendment with organic carbon and nitrate - tdAd47.2 | ecosystem: Environmental > Aquatic > Marine > Coastal > Sediment | place... | reverse complement strand
GCATCATTAATGATGCCCTTATGTACAGGCGCGGTGACCATCGCATTATATTGCTTTGTTTGACAACCATTGGCAGCTAGGCGGAGTGTTTCTAATATATAGGCAGCGTTACGGGAATCTAAGGTGCCGGGAGTGCATGGGGCATTGAGCATAACCGGTTGGCAGTAAAGCTCGCCCGCCTCTAACGGAATAGCACTTTGGTCCATTTGAAAAGGAAATAACTTGAGGGGCAGGTTTAAACACGAGGCGCGTTCGCGCAGCATATCGGGGTCGGCGATAACGACCAGCGCAGCAGTTTGCTGCTGTTGGGCGATTTTAATGCAGATATCCGGACCTATCCCTGCCGGTTCGCCTGCGGTGATCGCTATTATTGGACTTTTCATGTTCAGAGGTTTTTTATTGTACCGTTAGAGTGGGGGCTTGCTCGGAACCTGCCGATATTGATACATCTCTGTAGCTCAACCCGGCTCCAGGTTCAGCAACCCCCGCTATGATTGTGTCGGAGAGGTGGAGGTTGGTACTTAGCCAAGCTCACGCTTAAGCGGAGGTTAGATTAATAGAGCTTAATATCGACGAAGGCATCCTCGCGCTCTTCGCTTAGCCAGATTTGTAATTCCTCCTCAAACTTGCGCTGATAGATAATTTCGCGGGCACGGGCACGCTGCATATCCTTACCCATATCTTGCATACGTCGTCCAAGCACCTCGATAATATGCCAGCCGAACTGCGAGCGGATGGGTTTGGTTAACTGATTAATTTCTGCTCGCTCCATTGCTTCGCGAAACTCAGGCACTAGGTCACGGCTATTCATCCAGCCCAAATCACCTCCGGATGCTAGCGACCCGGTATCAGCACTTTGGCTTTTGGCCAGTTCTTCAAAGCTCTCGCCAGCCAGTATCCGCTCATAGAGCTGCTCGGCAAAGGCTTTTGCCTGCGCATCGTCGCGAATTTCAGAGGTTTTAATGAGAATATGACGGACGTGGGTTTGTGGCACCATCAGCGTGTCGCCACCCTGTTTATTCAGTAACTTGATCAGGTGAAAACCGTTGGGACTGCGGATGGGGTCAGATACTTCACCGATCATCAGACTGGGTGCATATTCTAAAAACACCGAAGGTAACTGTGATTCTTTACGCCATTCCATCGCACCACCGCTAGCAGCGCTAGGGTCATCGGAATTGGCCGCTGCCAACGTGGCGAAATCAGCACCAGTATTTAACTGACGTTGCAAGTCTTTGGCTTTTTCTTCCGCTTTTGCTACTTCGGTAGCACTCGCATCTTCAGGCACTTGAAGCAAAATGTGGCCCAATAAATAGGCTGCTTCTAGCTGTTTTTTGCCCGCCTCTGAGGTGAGGTAATTTTGTATTTCCTGTTCTGTAATTTGAATGCGCGCGCCGACTCGACCCTCGCGGACACGGGTGGAAATCATTTCATCCCGTATTTGCTCGCGGGTTTCTTGATAAGAAACACCGTCGGCCTGAAGCTGTTGCTTGAATTGTTCGAGGCTGAGGTTGTTTTGTTGAGCAATCCGCTCCATCGTTTGGTTCAAGGTATTGTCGTCGATACGTACCCCTGCGCGCTCACCAATCTGCATCTGGATACTTTCCATGATGAGTGACTCAACCACTTGGCGCAGCAGTTCATCCTCTGGAGGCATTGCCGCCTGCTGTCTGTTGATGGTGCGGATGATATCTTGTTTGCGCTTCAATACCTCACTTTCCATAATAATATCGTCATTTACTACCACGGCGACTCGATCCAGACGTTGAATCGCCGCCTGACTGATAGATATAGACGAAATTAACCCCGCAAATAGCAGAAGACTGACAAAGGAAGTAGTTTTATTGATTAAAAAAGTCATTGTTTTGTTGCTCTCGATAACCGGGAATACTATTGCTGAGAATGCCTTCCAGCGATTGGCCTAAACCGGCAAGCCCCTTCAGCTGAAATTGAATGTAAATACCGTCTTTTTCCTCGACCTCGTTCGCCAGAAAGAGATCGTCATCATTGATCCAGCGCCGTGCCGCAATACGGATACTCCAGCAACAGCTACTATATTCAACACCTGCCAGTGCCTCAATAATTCTGTCATGAATAAGGTCCTGATTCCAGCGGGTGAAGATCTGCCAGCGATCGGATAGCGGCCAGATCAGCGAGAAATCGGTTTGTTCTAATTTTTGACGATCATTACGGACACGATAGCCCAGATTAAAAATATGCTGGTTATTGGAGTGATAGCGCAACCCGATGCTGCTCTCGTTAGTGCGCTCAAGTTCGGGATCCCACTCAATATCGCCATAGAAACGCCAGCCAGAGCGCAGTGCGTAGCTAAATTCCGCCGCATAGGCTGACTCTGAATTGGTAGCATCGATAGCGGGAATGCCGGTTAGGCTAACCAAACGATCTTCAAAATAATAGATTTGACCAATGCTGGCGCGAAAACGTTCAAACCCGGATGCTTCTAAAAGACGGGTGGTCAGGCCAACCGCTAACTGATCGGCATCACCGATACGGTCGCCGCCGGTAAATCGATCTTCACGAAAGAGCTGGTTATAGCTAAATGTAAGCTGGCCGGTATCGAAATTCGGGATCAGGTGTTGATCCTTTTCCTCTGGCACTTTGAGATAAAACAGTCTGGGTTCAAATGTCTGGGTCATGCTCTCGCCAAACAGTGACATGGCGCGTTCAAAGAAGATGCCACTATCGAGGCTGTATAAGGGCGTCGCAATATCCGGTGAGTCATCGAAGCTGCTATCGAGATCATCCAACGAGTATTTGCTGTATTTGTACTTCAGGGTTGGCTTGATAAAGGCAAACGGCCACTCCAGATTCCAACTAACGCTCGGTTCCGCACGTATACGGCTGCCGACGGCGCTTTGCAGGCCAGTCAGATTATCATTATCACGGTCAAAATAGCTATATTCCGTTTTTAAGCCAATTTCCAGACCGGTATTCTCGAGCGGATAGTTGGCCTCAAAAAGTATTTGCGGCAATCGATCATAAGGTTTGTTAGCATCGGTGATAGCGTCGTCCAGCGTTTGATAGCCGTGTAGCCGGGTGATCACGCGCCACCAATCGCTGGTATAGGAGGCTTGCCCTATTCTAAGCAGATGGGTTCGGCTGGAAATATTCAGGTCAGTTCCGAGGTCGCTAAAGTAGTCCTCATCACTGACGGTTGCATAGTCGATAAAGGTGTTAATGCGATTAAAGAGGCTACCACTATGCTCGACCGAACCGAGCCATCGGTCGTTGCCGTTAAACTCGTCATCACTGTCCAGGTAAGCGCCGCCGATAATGCCTTTGTTATTTTTATGCAGATAACGGAATTCCAACTCGCTCATGGCACCACGGTCAGAGATGTAGCGTGGTGTAAAAGTCGCATCATAGTTGGGGGCGAGGTTGAAATAATAGGGTGCAGCGAAATCGATGCCATCGTCGGATTTGCCGAGCTGAGGAAACAGGAAGCCAGACTTACGTCGGTCATCGATGGGAAAACGAATATAAGGTGTATAAAAAACCGGCACGTTTTTTACCTTCAGTACGGCGTGTTTAGCGACGCCATCACCCTGCTCGCGATCAAGTTCAATATGCTTACTTGCCAAGGCCCAGCTATTGGTTCCGGGTGGGCAATTAGTCACCATGCCTTTGGTGATGCGGATAATGGCATTTTCATCCTTTTCCAGCTGCTGTGCTGTTCCGCGCATATGGCTTTTGTGAGCGACGAATTCCGCATCCTTAATGGTGACGGCTTTTGTCTCCAAATTAATGTGGGTTTCCTGGCCGATTAACAGTACTCCGGGCTCGCGGTAGGTGGACTCACCTTCCAAATCGACCGTACCGGCATTCCTATCGATCAGCGCTTTATTGCTTTTCACCTGCCGATAGCCTTGTCTAACCACAACATCGCCAGTCAGGGTGCTGTGGCCATCTTCGGTTGTTTCGGACTGAATAGAGGAGCCGAGAATTGGCTGTGTAGCAGGGTCCAGGTTGCGCAACTCCTCGGCTAGATAATCGGGCTCGACATAAGCGCCGGTACAATAGGCTGGGGTGTTGGCTTGATCCTCTTCAGAGAGTTGGTTTCTATCCACCCAGTCTAGCCGTGCATAGGGCCCTTTGGGTTTTGGCACTTTACCTTTTTTGACGGTTGTTACTGAAGCTGCACGCGCGGACACGGGTACATAGAGTGTGCCTTGAGCTGAGTTTGCCTCAATTGCATCACACTGCCAGCCGTTACCACTGGCATTCGGTTGGCAGCGGTAACGGCCATTTTCCGGTGCTGAACTTTCAGGGGTGGTTGCTAACACTGCGGAGCTGAACGCAAAGGAAACCAAGCTAATAACTATCTGTGATCGCATAGGTAGAATGTTTGACATTATGGAAGAAAAAGTCCGTTGCAGGCGCTTTTGCATAGGCGCATTTATTATTTTCCAGAACACTGCAAACCATTGAATATTGATGCAATGCCCTTTCGTCAGAATTGGACGTGGTACCGTTACGCCCGAAAAGAGCAGATAATAATGCATTCGCCGGGATAGGGCTAGTTCGGAGGCTCATCCGAGACTGGTATTTCTAAATGAAGGGTTATGTCGCATGCTAAAACGGACGCTAATTTTTTTCGGCCTCACTTTAATGATCATTGCGCTGGTCGCGGTAGGCTATATTGCTATGACGCCGAACCTCAAAATAACCAGCCTGAAGATGATCGTTAGTGCGCTGGCCGGCAGCGGAATCAAGTCACCGTCGAGAGAACTTGTAGATAACCGCCTAGAGACAGCAGAAGGTTTTCGTTTAAACCGCTATGCCACAGATATCCCCGGTGCGCGGATGCTGTTAATTACCGCAAGGGGTGATCTGCTGGTGAGCACGCCAAGGCAGGGTCAGGTAATACTGCTAACGCGTGATAAGGATCAGGACGGGGTTGCCGATGCAAAAAGGGTGTTGCTGGATAAGCTCAACCGGCCCCATGGTTTGGCCCTTTGGCAGGGGTGGCTATATATTGCCGAAACGGATGCTATCGGACGTGTGCTTTTTGATGTCGAATCGGGCAGCCTGGCCGGGCAATATGATCGGATTATAGAAAGTTTACCTAAGGGCGGAAATCATTGGTCAAAGAGCATTGGCTTTAGCCCGGATGGCTGGCTTTATCTCAGTATTGGTTCGAGCTGTAATGTGTGTGTGGAATCCGATGTAAGGCGGGCAACGATAATGCGTTTCCGTCCTGATGGCAGTGCCAGTGAAATAGTCGGTACGGGGTTGCGCAACAGTGTTGGTTTTGATTGGGCGCCCTGGGACGGCGCTTTGTACGCCACCGACAACGGTCGTGACCTGATGGGTGATGATTATCCGCCTTGCGAGCTTAACCGTATCGAATATGGTCAGTTTTATGGTTGGCCTTATGTGAATGGTTTTGGTGATCTAGATCCTGACGAAGGTCAGGGTAAAGAAACGATGCTCCTGAATGCAGTTTCGCCGGTCTTTGGTTTTCGGGCACATAATGCTCCGTTAGGCATACGTTTTAATCGTAGCGACGCGTTGCCTCAACGTTACCGCAAAAGTGCTTTTGTCGCCCTGCACGGTTCTTGGAATCGCTCATCGCCCGATGGCTATAAACTCGTGACTTTACATTGGGGTGATAATGAAAAAATTACACAGCGTGACTTTTTGACGGGCTTTGAGCAGGATGGCGATATTATTGGACGACCAGTGGATGTGGCGCAAGGCAGTCAGGGTGAGTTGTACTTGTCGGATGATTATTCTGGCACGATTTACCGCATCGTCTATGTGGGAGAGACTGGGACTCAATAATCATGGATCAAGTTGGGTAAAAAGAGTAATCATCTGTTCAAGCTGTTCTGCTTTTTCACTATTGCGATGAAAGGCGGTGTACACATCTCGATGGATGGGTGGCGCGTTCGAAATAAGATACAGTTGCCCAGCATCAATATAGCGTCTGGCAAAGGGCGCTGGTAGAAATGCGGAGCCACCATTTTTAAGCATAAAATCCAGGGCAATCCTGCCGGTACTCGTATGCAGGGTTGGAGCCGCCGCATGGCTACAGTACTGAGCATGTTGGATATTAAAAGATGTGCCCCAGTCCACTTGAATGTAAGAGCGTGTGAAGACCTCGTCAAACCCGATATTTTGATAGCTTGAAACCAGCAGTAGTGGAAGACGGTGGATTTTGTCCACCTTCAATTCATCGACCTTGGGTGGGTCAAACATGATCGCGATATCCAGCGTATAACTCATTAGCTGTCGAGTCAGGGATTCCTGTTCCTGGGCAACTGCCCGTAACGTAATCTCAGGAAATTTCTGTAGCAGTTGATTGAGGTAATCCTGCAATAATGAATCCCAAAGATTAGGTGAACCGCCGATAGCAATTTGGAGTGACTGATCACTGGCGAGAGAAGACTCCTGCGCCGCGCGACTGAGCGAGATCATAATAGCTTCGGCATGGGGTTTTAAACGTTCACCTGCGGGCGTTAGGTTAATATTATTGCGGTATCGATTGAACAGGCTAACGCCTAAAGTATTCTCTAGCTGACGAATGCGGGAGCTTACCGCCGCCTGCGTCAGATAGAGGTTTTCCGCCGCGTGACCAAAATGGCGTGTTTTTTCGACCTCTAAAAAAGTTCTAAGTAGCTCTGTATCCATGGTTGCGATCAAGCAGGTTTGGTCTAACGATTATGACGATCAACAATCCCCATCATTTTGTAGGCAAGCAGAGCCGCTGAAAATTCGTAAGTATGAAACCCTTCGATGGGCGCAAACTCCATCAGGTCGAAACCCACAATATGACGCTGTTTGACGACGGATTCGAATAAAGACAACGTTTGGTACCAACCCAGACCTCCCGGAACCGGGGTGCCGGTAGATGGAAATATGGAAGGGTCCATGCCGTCAATATCGAGGGTAAAGAATACGTTCTTTGGGAAGTCCTGCGGTAGTTCGATGCTCTGAATGTGGTTCGGCACTAAATCTTCCGCATCAATATAGTGAACGCCAAAGGCTTTGCGGGTTGCAACTTCTTCTTCGCAAAAAGCGCGAATACCTAACTGAAAAATCGGGATATTGAGGTCGACAATACGCTTCATCACGGAGGCATGGCTATAAGGATTGCCCTCATAGGCGTCGCGCAGGTCGGCATGGGCGTCAATTTGCACGACACCCAAGTCCGTGATGCCGGCATCCAGCAGGCCTTTTATCAGCCCATAGGTTACCGTGTGCTCGCCGCCTAAACCGACCGGAAGTGCTTGTTGCGATATGATGTTACACGTTGCGTTGGCGATCCGCTGAATCACCTCGGCTTCCTCACCGACGACATCAATGGGTGGGTGAGTGAAAATACCGCGATCCGCTGGGCGGCCCTTGCCATCCCAAATTTCCAGTTGCCAGGAAGCGCCCAAAATAGCGGCAGGGCCGAGCGACGTGCCGCCACCGTAGGAAACAGAGGCTTCGTAAGGAACAGGCAAGACATGGAAATAAGCTTGCTTCGGCTCGGGTTGTTGAATCTCCGAGCCAAGGAAAACCGGGTAATCGGGAGCCGCTAGTTGATCGAAGTCTTGCATTAATAGCGCCTTACTCTTAAGAAAGCCGATGTTTAAAATCTTGATAGCCGAACTGTTTGACCAGTCGAAATGCGTCTGTCTCTGAGTTCCAAATAGCAATCGAGGGCAGGTTAATGCCATTGAACGTAGTCGTTTTTACCATCGTATAATGAGCCATGTCATCAAAGGCGAGGCGTTGGCCGATTTGCAGTGGCTGATCGAAACTATAGTCGCCCATAACGTCGCCGGCCAAACAGGTTTGCCCACCCAGACGATAGGTGTGGGCCTTTTCGTTGGGTTGGCCAGCATCAAAGATTTCGGCGCGATAAGGCATCTCCATCGTGTCTGGCATATGGCAGGTGGCGGAACTATCGAGAATGGCTATTGGCATGTTGTTATGGGTTATATCCAATACTTCCACGACCAAGATGCCGGTATGAATGGCGATAGCTTCACCCGGCTCGAGATAGACCTGTACCTGATATTTTTTTTGAAACTCAATCAGGCGGGCTATTAACGCCTCGACCTGATAGTCATCGCGCGTAATATGGTGGCCACCGCCAAAATTGACCCATTCCATCTGTGGTAAAAGGTCACCAAATTGCTGCTCTACCGCATCAAGTGTGCGTTCGAGCGGAGGAAAATCCTGTTCGCAAAGGGTATGAAAATGCAAACCGCTGATGCCTTCCAGGTTTTGTCCCGTAAATTGGTCGCGTGGAATGCCCAGGCGTGAACAAGGCGCACAGGGGTCATAGATGGGCGTGGTGCCTTCCGAATGTTGGGGGTTAATCCTTAAACCAAATTGTAGCTCTGGCCTTTTGGTTTTGGCTGCTTGCAGTAAGGGTTGAAAACGCTGCCATTGACCAAAGGAATTAAACACCAGATGGTGGGAAATTTTAACGAGCTCTGCTAAATCGGCTGCTGTGTAAGCAGCACTGAAGGTGTGAATCTCGCCACTAAATTCCTCGTGCCCCAACAGTGCTTCATGCAACCCGCTGGCGCAAACTCCTTTCAAATAACGGCTGATTAAAGGTGCCAGACTAAACATCGAAAAAGCCTTCAGTGCCATTAAGATTTTCGCGCCGGACTCGCGTTGCACACGATCCAGTATTTTCAGGTTATGCTCTACCGCCACTTCATCGACAACAAAGCAGGGCGACGGCGCGCGCGCTAAATCAAAGTGTTTAAATGTTTTGCTGTTGATCACAGCAGGTCAAACCCTGGTTCTTCGATAACCTTCCAGGGTAGTCCATATCGATTCATATCGGCCATGAACGGATCTGGATTCATTTGTTCCATATTCCAAACGCCGGGGGCCATCCAGTGATTTTCCAACATCATCTTGGCGCCGATCATGGCGGGTACGCCAGTCGTATATGAAATGGCCTGTGATAGAACTTCTTTGTAGCAATCCTGGTGGTCGCAAATGTTGTAAAGGAAACAGGTTTTTTCCTTACCGTCCTTGATGCCGCGCACTAAACAACCAATGCAGGTTTTGCCTTTGGTTCTTGGTCCAAGTGTGGAGGGGTCAGGCAGTAATGCTTTAAGGAACTGGATAGGCACTATTTGTTGGCCTTGATATTCGACCGGTTCAATGCCTGTCATGCCGACATTGCCCAACACTTTCAGGTGGTTGAGGTAGTTTTCGGAAAAACTCATCCAGAACTGGGCGCGTTTCAGGCTTGGGAAGTTTTTGGTAAGCGACTCCAGCTCTTCGTGATACATGCGGTAAATGTTATAAGTACCGACTTCATCAGGGCAAGTAAAGGGCTGATTTAATGACATCGCTGGAGTGGTAACAAACTCACCGTTTTCCCAATGCCGACACTCAGCAGTGACCTCGCGAATATTAATCTCAGGATTAAAGTTGGTGGCGAAGGGGTAGCCATGATCACCGCCATTAACATCGATAATGTCGAGATAATGGATTTCATCAAAATAATGTTTTGCCAGGTAAGCGGTAAACATATTGGTGGCACCTGGATCGAAGCCAGACCCAAGTAATGCCATCAGACCGGCCTGTTTGAACTTATCCTGATAAGCCCATTGCCATTTGTATTCAAATTTGGCGGTGTCGAGCGGTTCGTAATTGGCGGTATCCAGATAATTCACGCCGGTTTCCAAGCAGGCATCCATGATGGTGAGATCCTGGTATGGGAGGGCGACATTGATGACCAGTTGCGGTTGCTCACGCTGAATCAGTGCGACCAGTTCGGGCACATTATCTGCATCCACCTGGGCCGTTTTGATGGGGTAATCAATCTGAGCAGCGATTTTTTTACACTTTGCTTCGGTGCGGCTGGCCAGCACAATTTCAGAAAATACTTCTGGCACCTGAGCGCACTTGTGGGCGACTACCTGTCCGACACCACCAGCGCCAATAATCAATACTTTAGCCATAATAAACCTCAACTCTCTTTTTCGTAGTAGGTATAGCCTTGCAAGCTCGCGTTAAAGGCATTGATTGTCTGTTGTCGTTCACGGGCTGTAATGCGGCCCTCCCGGACGGCGCGTTCAGCGGTGTTACGATAACGTAGCTGCATTTCCTTGGGTTCGTATTCCACATAGCTCAACACATCCGCGATGGTGTCGCCATGTATTTCTTTCACGAAATCAAAACTACCGTCACTATTTAGACGCACGCTAACCACATTGGTGTCGCCGAACAAATTATGCAAATCCCCCAGAGTTTCCTGATAGGCGCCGACCAGGAATACGCCAAGATAATATTCTTCACCCTCGATTAGCGGGTGTAGTGGTAGTGTTTGGGCAATCTCCTGACTGACAAAAAACTTATCGATTTTGCCGTCGCAATCGCAGGTGATATCGGCGATAACTGCCTGTCGGCTAGGTTCTTCATTCAATCGGTGGATGGGCATGATAGGAAACATTTGATCAATAGCCCAAATATCCGGCAATGACTGAAACAGACTAAAATTACCGTAATAAATATCGCTTAGGGACGATTTGAGATCGTTTAAATCGATCGAACTATGCTCAACCTTGTCGAGAAGGTCTGCGATACGGTGCAGTATGTCGAGAAATAAATTCTCGGTAACTGACTGCTGGCGCAGGTTCATTTGTCCGCGTTTGAAGAGCTCGCGCACCTCGTGTCGATAGTAATGGGCATCGTTGTAGCACTCCTGCACACGTTCCGGGTTGAGGTAATCGTAAATTTCACGCATACGCCTGATCAACGGATGCTCATCTTCCATAATATCCGGCACCTTAGCGGGTTCAAAAGAGGTTGTGTCTAAAATGTTAAAGAGCAGCACGGATGAGTAGGCTACGGTTGAGCGTCCGGATTCGGTGACAATAGTGGGGTGAGCGATGCCGTACTCGTTGAGGGTGTCTTTCAGGGTATCGACAATATCCTCACAGTACTCGTCAAGGCTGTAATTGCGGCTTTGTTCATCATTATTTTGAGCACCGCTATAATCAACTGCCAAGCCGCCGCCGAGATCAATATAGTTCAATGCAGCACCTTCGCGAATCAAGTCGGCGTAATAGCGACAGGCTTCAACAACGCCTTTTCGAATTTCTTGAATATTGGGTATCTGCGAACCTAAGTGACAGTGTAACAACTGCAAACAGTGCAGCATGTTTTCTTTTTTTAGCAGGTCGACCAGGTCGACGATTTGGGTTGTGGTAAGGCCAAAGACGCTACGGTCACCGCTGGTCGAATTCCAATGTCCACTGACCTTAGTATTCATTTTGATGCGTAGCCCGATCATTGGCTCGATGCCAAGCACTTTGCTGCGTTCGATAATAATCGGGAGTTCAGCTGGTGTTTCGATGACGAAGAAACAGAGAAAACCAAGGCGAATTGCCTGTAACCCAAGGTCGACAAATTCTTCATCTTTGTAACCATTACAAATGATTAAGCTGCCGGGTTCTTCAACGGTAGAAAGAGCAGCGATCATTTCTGGCTTGCTGCCCACCTCAAAACCATGCTGATAACGGCTGCCGAAATCGGCAATTTCTTCCACAACCTGAGCTTGTTGATTGACTTTAATAGGATAAACACCGCGGTAGCCAGCTTGGTAATTCTGTTCCTTGATAGCCTTTCTAAAAGCTTCGTTCAGCCGCTGAATTTGTGCGTCCAGAATATTTTCTATGCGCAACAAAACCGGCATTTGCATATCACGTTCAAACATACCCTCAACAATGTCCATTAATGGCACTGCGGTATTAAGTGTTTTTGCTGTGACTTTGCCGTCGGGAGATAGACCGAAATAGTCATTGCTCCAGCGATCAATACCGTATAACTGAGCGGAAAGTTCGTATCCCCAGGGGGTGTTGAGTTGCTGATTCAAATCGTATCTCCAGAGGCGGTAACAGGTGTCGGATTGGCGCTGAATGTTGAGAGGGGCTGGCTATCCGGGCAGCGTCAAAGGGCTAGCAATTTTGCCTCAGTTTTTGCATTAAAGCTACAGCATTTTTTAGCAACTTTAACGCAATTGGTGATGAGTTAGATTGTCGCAAATATGAGGAAATTTCAACCAATTCAGTTAAATAAATTTATCTTTACGATAAATAATTTTCGTTTTACCGCCCCGCAGACCTTTACCATAATTACCAAAAAATAAATTCTTATTTATATTAATGACAGGTGTTTGTTTATGGAACTAATGACGATTGAATCCTCTGGTATTTTTTATGATAACGATAGGTTTCCTATTGGTTTTCGACGTTGCGGCGAGTTCACTATTGCGGAGGCTGAGTTGCTCCACAATTACGGTAATTCTTTGATTGCGTTGGAGTCGGGAGAGAGAAGCCCGATGACGAAGGATGAGAAACATTTTGTTGCCGTCTGCAAAGGTGAGAAGGAAGTGACGACGGAGCTGGAGCGGGTCTGGAAGAAATATCGTGTAATAGCCGCGCGTAGTCGATTGGTGAGTGCATTTGGTGCGTCAAAGGTTGATCGCAGTCCGGATTTGTCCGAGTACGCTGAAGATATGGACGATATTTAACATTATCGTCAAGACTTAACTTTGGCCTGATACTGCTTTATCAGGCCAAAGTTGCACAAAATAGAATAAGACTTAAAAACGTTATAGCTCAAAGAGCTACCTGGAATGTCACCTAAAGAATAGCAACGATCGAATCCGCTAGGTATTCAATATTCGTATGATTCATACCTGCGATACTAATACGGCTGGAGTCGACCATATAGACGCTGTATTGGTCGCGTAATTGGCGTACCTGCGCTGGCGTAATTCCTAGAAAAGAGAACATGCCCAATTGATTTTGGATGAAGGAAAAGTCCTGGCTTGCGTGTTTAAATTTTAATCTTTCCACTAACAATACCCGCATCGCATTGATTCTATTGCGCATTTCGGCGAGTTCAGCCAGCCATTGTTGGCGTAAATCCTCATTGTTTAGAACCAAGCTGACCGCCGCCGCTCCGTGTGAAGGGGGCATTGAGTACATGCCACGCGCAACACTGGCGGCCTGAGTCGTGCTTATCTTGGCGGCTTGTGCGCTATCCGCAACAATGGACAGTGCCCCAACGCGTTCACGGTAGATGCCGAAGTTCTTTGAGCAGGAGCTGGCGACGATAATTTCAGGTAGCCGTTCAGCCATTAAACGCAGGCCGTACGCGTCCTCCTCCAAACCGTCCCCAAAGCCTTGGTAGGCAATATCAATATAAGGAATAAATCCCTGGGTTTCCGCCATTTCTGCTAGCGACTGCCATTGCGCTTGGCTCAAGTCTGCTCCACAGGGGTTATGACAGCAGCCATGGAGTAATACTAAATCACCACGCTTGGCCTGTTTTAGAGCTTCAGTCATCTGATCAAATTTAAGTTGATGGCTCGCGGAATCGTAATAAGGATATTGCGCTAACTTAAGACCCGCATTACCCAATAAAGGTAGATGATTTGCCCAGGTTGGATCACTCACCCAGGCGGTTGCTTCCGGGTTGCAGCGTCGCGCAAAGTCAGCGCCGAGACGCAGTGCGCCGCAACCACCGGGAGACTGAATAGTGGCGATACGTTTGTCGAGATAGGCCGAATGAGTTTCACCAAACAGCAGTTGTTGGATGGCCTGAGTAAAGTCCGGACTACCAGTCGGCGCTAAATAGGCTTTAGAATTTTCTGTGTCCAGGATAATTTTTTCAGCTTGTTTGACAGACTCCAGTACAGGCGTATTACCCTGCTCATTTTTATAGACGCCTACGCCCAAATCAATTTTATTGGGATTAGGGTCATCGCGATAAGCTGCCATCAAACCAAGGATCGGGTCGGGTGGCAAAAGCTCTAGTTTCTCAAACATCAGTGTCTCCAAAAAATTTCAGCAGCGCATCTTTAGAAATGCGGATTTAACCGTATTTAGTCTATGATTGCGAGCGTTTTCCAGCGTTTACACTGGTGGTAAATTGAGTGAGTGTTTTTGAAAGTGCTGTGCGCTCCATGGCGATATCTATCAGCTGAAATTGGCCACGCTGGCTAACGGCTTCATTGAGTGCTGACTTAAGCTGTGCACGGGTAGCAACGCGGTAACCTTTTCCACCAAGTGAATTGGCAATTTCCGCGTAATTCAGATCAATTAGATCATTAAATTTTGATTCGCCCTGAAATGCGCTGAGCATGCCCCAACTGGCGTTGTTAAAAAGCAAGACAATCGGGTCCCAGCCATAACGGACACAGTTTAGCAGCTCCCAGCCAGTCATTTGGAATGCGCCATCACCAACCAGAACTAAGGGCCTTAGGCCTGTTGCGGCTTGCGTGCCAATGCCTGCCGGAATACCGTAGCCCATGGTGGCGTAGTATCCTGGAGCGATGAGGCCGCCATATTTCATGTCGAGTGCAGTAAATAGACAATCGCCCATATCGGATGCGATCGGCATATCGCCGTGATCTTGAAACAGGTCATTGACTGCTGCCGCAATATCGGTCGGGGTTATTTTTTGTGTGTCAGCAGGCAGGTTGCCAGGGTATTCACGTTCCAGCCCGAATGCTTTTCTGTCGTGTGCGCTATGCCCTTTTAGTTCAGTAACTAAGGCGCGGAGTGGGATATCCTTGTAAGTGTGGTAGCTCATGGAGACACTGCTGTCGCAGGCTAAAATAGATTTTCTCGTGTTAATTTTGCTCACCGATACGCCAAAATTGGTATCGGATAGAATAACGCCCAGCATAATAAGAGCATCCGAACTTTCTACCATCGTCGTTACTTTTTGATCTCCTGCGGCTCCCAGATAGGTGCCGCAAAGCGGAGCGTTGGTATTGGTGAGCAAGCCGGTTCCCATGAAAGTGGTAGCGACAGGAATACCGAGGTTGATGGCCAGTTCTGCGACATCCTGCTCCAAGCCGAAGCGACGGATTTCAACACCAGCAAGTAACATCGGTGATTTTGCGTTTTCCAAAGCTTTGAGAATCTCATCAACGCAGGCTTTTAACGCATCTTGATCGACATTCAGTTCGGGGTGGATGATTGGGACTTCGTTGCAGGGAGCATTCACGCTATCACGGGGAATTTCGATATACACGGGGCGTGACTGAGCAACACAATTGCCCAGCACTCGGGCGATCTGTTCTGGTGCGCGCACCGGATCATCCAGGACAGCTTGGTCGCAAGTGATTTCCTTAAACATGGCTAACTGCGAATCAAGCGTTTTTGCCTGGTGATGCAGTAATAGCCCCGCATTTCTCTCGCCAGCGCCAGGCCCTCCCGAAATGACAATCACGGGCGACTTTTCGGCATAGGCAGCGGCGATCGGGTTAATCATGTTCAGTGCTCCCGCACCATAGGTCACTGCCGCGATAGAAGGCTGACAATGTAACCTTGAGGCAGCGTCCGCCGCAAATCCCACACCTGGCTCGTGGCTTAGGGTATAGAGAGGGAGGATATTGGTTTCTTCAATGACTTTAAAAAAAGGCAGCGCAAAATCGCCCGGAATGCCAAAGATTTCTTGTGCCCCGTAGTTTTTGCACGCGATTAAAAGTGATTCTGCAAGTGTCATCGATAGGATCCTTAGTAGTGTTTTTCTGTTCTGATATTATAGTTTGGCAATAGAGGAATATTGTTGCTGATTTGCAGGCTAATCGGGAAATTATGAAATATATTTCTATTATTTCCAGAAATACGAAAAATCAACCATCGTTTGCTGAGGAGGTGGAGAGCTATTCTGAAGGGTCGAGCCTACAGGTTAAAAATAAACATAAAAAAAAAGTGCAACGGACGTTTAATATCCTAAATCTGAGAATGATTTCCCGACCCTTCGAAAAGTGAACGCTAAAAAGCAATACTCTGCCCGCGGGCTGGAATCTCGGTAGTGATGTTTTCTTCGTTCCAGAGCTTTTGTGAGAGGGCATCTTGTGCTTCAGGTTCGCCATGGACCAACATAATGCGCGGGTTGCTTTTAAAATTTGTAAGCCAGTCGATCAGTTCGCTTTGACCGGCGTGGGCGGAAAATCCCCCCAGAGTTGCGATTTGTGCTTTCACAACATACTCTTCGCCAAATAGACGAATATATTTAGCGCCGTCGACCAATATTCGTCCCAAGGTTCCCCGTGCTTGAAAGCCAACGAACATGAGGGTGTTACGTTTATTCCAGATACGTTGTTTAAAGTGATGACGGATGCGGCCACCGGTACACATACCGCTCCCAGCAATAATGATGGCGCCTTTTTTGATGTTGTTAATCGCCATTGAATCCTGTGGGGTAATGGATAAATGCAGCCGAGGAATAAAGTTGCTGAGCAAGGATTGGTCGCCGGAACTTAACTTCTTGATACCCTGGCAGTCGAGCGTATGGAGCCAGCGGTCATAAATTTTAGTTACAGCAATGGCCATTGGGCTATCAAGAATTACCTGCCAATTATCGAGTTCGCCTTCACGGTGGAAGCGTCCCAGGTGGAATAGAAGTTCCTGGGTGCGACCGACTGCAAACGCCGGGATAATAATGTTGCCGCCACGATCCCAGGTAGTACGCAGCAAATCGCGAAATTCGTCGATGGTATCCTCCATTGGACGGTGGTTGCGATTGCCATAAGTGCTTTCCATTAAAAGAACATTGGCCTGTTCGAGCCTGTCTGGATCGTTCATTAGTACGGCGTTTTGCTTGCCAAGGTCGCCAGAAAACACCAGCGTTTTGCGTTGTTGTTTTTCTTCGAGTGTGATTTCAACGATAGAGGAGCCAAGAATATGCCCTGCGTCATGAAAACAAAGAGTGGCTTGTTCCGTTATGTTTACGGGCGTTTTGTAGGGGTGGGGATGGCACAACTTCAAGGTTCTAAGGACATCCCTTTTGACGTAATCAGGTTTTAGCGCTTTTAGTCCTTTACGTGCTTGTTGGAGGTTCTTTCGTTCGAGGTCGCGTTGATAAAGTCCAGCCGCATCGTTGAGCATAATATCGAGCAACTCAGCAGTTGCTTCAGTGCAGTGAATGGCACCTCGAAAACCAGCATGCACTAGCTTCGGTAATAGCCCGCAATGATCAAGATGGGCATGAGAGAGAATAACGGCATCAATTTGGGTGGGGTCGAAATCAAAATGCTCGTTGGTGATTCTGTCAACGGCGCTACCCCCTTGATGCATGCCACAGTCAAGCAGCACACGGCCAAGCGCCACAGATTCCAGTAAATAGCAGGAGCCTGTTACCTCCTGCGCGGCACCCAAAAACTTTAATGTTGCCATCTTAATTATTCTCCTGTGTTAATTAAGTCGGTATCAACCGGGATCAGGCGCTCAGCGATTAAACAAGTGACGACATCACCTAGCACGTTAACCGAGGTTCGACACATGTCCAAAATACGATCGACACCCAACAGCAAGGCGATGCCTGCGGCAGGAATTCCCACGCCTTCCAAGACTAGGCTCAGAATTACAATACCTGCTCCAGGTGTTGCCGGAGAGCCGATGGAGGCGGAGACAGCCATAGTGATGATAAAAGCATAACTGGTTAAACCCAGTTCGACTTGGAATACCTGTGCTAAAAAAACCGTAGCAATGCTTTGATAGAGTGCAGTACCTGTCATATTAATGGTGGCGCCCAGAGGCACCAAAAAACGGGCGATACCTGACCTGATATTAAGTTTATTTTCAGTTACCTCTAGTGTCAGCGGCATGACTGCGGCAGAGCTGCTGGTCGAAAAGGCTAATAACAACAACTCCCTGACTTTAGCGAAGAATAACCGGAGCGGAAGTTGTCCGGACAGTTTTATGACGAGGGCGTACATAAAAACCAGTAACAATAGGCCGAGTATCACCGTCATTACGTACATCAACATGCCGGTTAAAACTTCCATGCCCAAGCTTGAAACCAGTTTGGTGATTAATCCGAATACAGCAAGCGGTGCTATGCGCATAGCCCAAGATACGACCCGAATACTGACCTCCTGTAGCGCACCAAGCAAATCAAACAGTGGTTGTGCCTGTTTTTTGGGGATCGATATGAGTGCAAAACCGAGCACTGCAGCGAACAGGATGACTTGCAGCATTTCCCCGGAAACCATCGAAGCTAACGGGTTTTTTGGCAGTAACGATAGCATTTTTTCTGGTAGTTGATCGAGTGCGGGGAAAGCCGCAGTGCTAACAGGTGGGGCTCCAAACTCTGCAGTATTGGTCAAAACTGCTAGCTGTAAATGGCTGCCAGGTTGGATGAGCTGCCCGAGCCCGATGCCGATGATGGCGGCCATCACTGTGGTGAAGAGAATAAATATGAGCGCTATCAAACCAATCTTTTTTAGGGCCTGCGGGTTGTTGTTTGCGGCAAGCCCTCGAACGATTGAGGCCACAACCAAAGGGACTACGATCATTTGGATCAATACCAAAAAAATCTGGCCTGGTAAGGCCAGCCAGGCCGTAATAACTTTGACTGTATCTGGTTCGATTATCCCTAGGTCAGGCCCTAAGATAAGCCCGGACAATATGCCTAAACCGAGTGCAATCAGCACCTTTAACCATAAGCGACCAGCAACTAGGCTTTCTAGGCGATCACTTAAGCGTTTTACTGGCTGCAATTGAAAGTCCTAAATATTAGCTGTGTTTATAGTGCTGAGTATTTATCAGACTATGGCATTCGTTGGACGATAACAAGTAGTTTTGGATATAGGAAATTTATAACAAGGAGGCGAGTTATCTAGTACCGAGGCTGAAGGTATCGTGTTCGTTAGAAATAAGCAGATAGAAAAACGGCCCAGAAGAATGATGACATAATAATCATTCTTCTGGGCCGTCTTTTTGATTGGTAGCGGGGGCCAGATTTGAACTGACGACCTTCGGGTTATGAGCCCGACGAGCTACCAGGCTGCTCCACCCCGCAACAATTCTTTACTTACTAAGGCCTCCTGGTGAGGCTGAGTAGTGAATGGCACTTCCTTTAAGTAAGAAACCATCCGGATAATCTTTTTTGTTAAGTAGAACCTAACGGATCCACTTAAAAAGGAAGACGGATTATAGGGAGCTGAATGCAGTCGGTCAAGCCCAAACCGACTAGTTTTAAAATATATCTCAAAGTGAGATTTTTGTTTGTCCTCGACCGGAAAAGTTCATTGTACTTGGTAAGGATAAACGGGAATTACAAGGGATTTGTTCAATTAATTGGTGCCGAAGGCGGGACTTGAACCCGCACGAGCATAGCCCACCACCCCCTCAAGATGGCGTGTCTACCAATTCCACCACTTCGGCTAGTATGTTACTCATCAATTTTTGGCAAATCGGTATCCGTGTTTTGTGCTGGTGAGGTTTCGTCCAGCGTCGGCAAGTTGCCGTCTGTGACGGGTTGATTTTCTGGGAGGCTTTGTTTTTGTTCGACCACTACGGGATCTGGAAAGCCTAAGTCGTCTTCTGCAGATGCTTTTTGTTTTGCATAAACGGCCAAAGCAAAACTCGTAATAAAGAATAATGTGGCGAGAATGGCCGTTGTGCGGGTGAGAAAATTTCCCGAACCTTGGCTGCCAAATACCGTTTGTGATGCGCCTGCGCCAAATGACGCGCCAGCATCAGCGCCTTTGCCTTGCTGTAGTAACACAAGACCGATTACGGCCAGGGCTAACAATACATGTACTATTAATATGATACTTTCCATTTTTTATCCTGCTGCGTTGCAAATCGCAGTAAATGTTTGGCTGTCGAGCGATGCGCCGCCGATCAGTCCACCGTCAATATCGGGCATAGCAAACAAGCTTGAAGCGTTATCCTGGTTAACGCTGCCGCCATACAAAATAGGTAGCTGCGCTAACTCCTTCGCTAATAAGCCGATTCGCTGACGAATAATATAATGCACTTCTTGTGCTTGCTCTGGCGTCGCAGTATTGCCTGTCCCAATTGCCCAAACTGGTTCGTAGGCAATCATCGCGTGACGAAAACTCGTGATACCGGCCAATTCAATGACTGCATTTAGCTGCCTTAAAATTACTCCTTCAGTGCTGTTGTCATTCCTTTCTTGCTCGCTTTCACCGACACACAAAACGGGTGTTAATCCGGCATTTACTACGGCTTTAAACTTTTCCGCAACCTGTTGATCAGTTTCAGCAAACAGGTGACGTCGTTCGGAATGCCCGACGAGAACATGACTACAACCAAATTCCTGCAACATAGGGACAGAGACTTCACCGGTATAGGCGCCATGCTTATTGGCATTCACATTTTGCGCACCCCAGCCAATTGATGTGCCGTTAAGAAGCCGCTGCGTTTGCTCCAAAAAAATCATTGGAGGACAGACGACGATGCCGCTCGACACTTGCTCACAACTTTTTTTCAGGGTGCCAAGCAAACGTTCAACGCTGGCTTTGTCACCATTCATTTTCCAGTTTGCGATGACCCATCTACGTCGCATCAATCTATCGTACCTTTTGCGAAGGGCGCCAATACTAACTAAGTTGAAGCTAACTTACAAGCGGGTTTCGGGCTGTCTTACTGCAAGATTTAGCAATTCCATCGGGTAACGGCAAAAGCTGTAGGCTAACCTATGGCTTTTTTTACTGAGTCCGCCAATTCGTTGGCGAGCTGGTTGACCAGCGCTGCATCCTCGCCCTCAACCATGACCCGGACTAATGGCTCGGTGCCTGACATGCGCAACAGCACACGACCTTGATTTCCCAGCCTTTGTTCGGTCGCCGCAACCGCCTCTTGTACGGCTTGATCCTGGGTAGGGTTGCAGCGTTCTACCAAGCGCACATTAACCATAGTTTGCGGCATTTTAGTCATGCCTTGTTTTAGATCATGCAGATTATGTCCGCTTCTTGTTATTGCGCCTAATACTTGTAGCGCAGCAACAATGCCATCGCCGGTAGTGGCTTTATCAAGGCAAATAATATGTCCTGATGATTCTCCGCCGAGCATCCAGTCTTGTTTGACCAGCTCTTCTAATACATAGCGGTCACCAACTTGAGCGCGCTCAAAAGGTATGTCCAATGCGTTTAACGCGAGTTCCATTCCCAAGTTGCTCATAAGCGTGCCAACCACACCGCCGCGCAGAGTATTATTCTTATGCTGCTGGTGCGCGATAATGTAAATTAATTCATCGCCGTCTAAGACCTCACCCTTGTGGTCGATCATCAATACTCTATCGCCGTCGCCATCGAACGCAATCCCTAGGTCGCAGCCTTCATCCAAAACCACTTGGCGTAGCGACTCCGGTTTAGTCGAGCCACAATTTTCATTAATATTCAGCCCATCAGGGTTAACGCCAATGGGTTTCACTTTTGCTCCCAGCTCTTTAAAAACCGATGGTGCGATATGATAGGTAGCGCCGTGGGCACAGTCGATTGCCAATTTTAAGCCTTTTAGATCGATGCCAGAGGGAGCGGTGCTTTTGCAAAACTCGATATAACGACCAGCAGCATCCGCAATGCGCGAAGCCTTACCTAATAATTGTGATTCTACGGTATATAAAGGACATTCGAGTTCCGCCTCAATAGCATATTCCAGTTCATCGGGCAGTTTCTTTCCTTCGCCAGAAAAGAATTTGATGCCGTTATCATAATAGGGATTATGGGAGGCGCTGATAACGATGCCTGCCTGAGCGTGAAAGGTGCGGGTCAGATAGGCAATGGCCGGGGTTGGCATTGGGCCCAGCATGCTGATATTGACGCCGGCAGAAATAATGCCGGCTTCTAGCGCCGATTCAAACATATAGCCGGATATCCGGGTATCCTTGCCAATCAAAATATGGCTGTAGCCTTTCTCGGCGAACACGCGCCCTGCCGCCCAGCCCAATCTAAGCATAAATTCGGCGGTAATCGGTGTTTCGCCAACCTTGCCGCGAATACCATCGGTTCCAAAATACTTTTTACTCATGGTTAATCCTAGTCATATTTTGCGTTAGTTATCACGCTGGCTACTCGAATTGCGTCAAATGTTGCAGCAACATCGTGACATCTTATAATTTTCGCTCCTTGGGCTACCGCTAAAGTGGCGGCAGCTAAACTGCCATATAGACGTTGCGCAGTTGGCTTATTCAAAATTTGGCCGATCATTGTTTTCCGTGATACGCCTATTAGCAGAGGAGCATTGAGGTCGGCAAAGGCGTTTAAATTGCTTAATAACTGTAGGTTATGTTCGAGCGTTTTTCCAAATCCGATACCCGGATCGACAAGCAGCTGATCGGGTGCGATACCTGCCTTTCTGCAGTCCAGCATGCGTGCCGCAAGATAGTCATAAATCTCAGCAACAACATCTCGATAGGTAGGCTGTTGCTGCATCGTCTCAGGCTCATTGAGCATGTGCATCAGACAGACCGGCAACCCTGTGGTGGCCGCTGCGGTCAGTGCGCCTTTCCGAGTTAAGGCGCGCACGTCATTGATCAGTCCAGCACCAGCGTTTGCTGCCGCTAGCATTACGTCTGGTGTGCTGGTATCGACCGAAATAATCGCTGGCAAATTATGAGTGATTGCTTCGATAACTGGAATGACTCGGTCTAACTCTTCCTGCAGGCTAACCGCTCCGGCACCTGGTCGCGTAGACTCTCCTCCTACATCGATAATTACCGCCCCTTCGCTGAGCATTTGTTCTGCCCGGGCTAAGGCCTTATCCAGACAAAGAGTTTTGCCGATAAAATAGCGGCCGCCATCGGAAAAGGAGTCCGGCGTCACATTCAGAATACCCATGATCTGGGGAGTGGTTAGGTCTAGCGTTGAGCCGCCACAGGTTAACTGCTGTGGCGGCCTTGGTTGAATAACGTGGGCCATGGAATGACTGAGGGGAGGAGTTACTTAATGTTCGCTAGCTGGCTTCCCTGGGGAGTCTTTGAGCTTCGTGTCATCGGCCGGAGTGTCGGTATCTGCCGTCTTTTTTGCGTTAGCACTGCCAGACTCGCCTGAAGAGCCCTCATCCCAATCGGAAGGTGGGCGTGGAGTTTTGCCTTCCATAATGTCATCAATTTGATCGGAATCCAGTGTTTCGTAGAGCATAAGCGCGTTCGCCATACTGTGCAGTTTTTCAATATGCTCCTGCAATAATTGCTTTGCCTGATCGTAGCAGCTGTCGATAATGACGCGAATCTCTTCATCAATAAGACGCTTTGTTTCAGATGATACATGGCTTTGATGACCTGCAGCTGAGCGCCCCAGAAAAACCTCACCGTCATCTTCTTCATACATCAGGGGCCCCATTTTTTCCGACAAGCCCCACTTAGTGACCATACTGCGCACCATGGCGGTGGCGCGTTTAATATCATTGGCTGCCCCGGTAGTTACCCCGTCTGTGCCAAGAATCATTTCCTCAGCGATGCGACCGCCAAATAAGCTGCATACCTGGCTCATCAGCGCCCTTTTGCTGTGGCTATAACGGTCTTCTTCCGGCAGAAACATGGTCACACCAAGAGCCCGTCCACGCGGAATAATACTGACCTTATAGACGGGGTCGTGCTCTGGCACCAAGCGTCCAACGATAGTATGCCCTGCTTCATGGTAGGCGGTGTTGAGCTTCTCTTTCTCGGACATCACCATGGAGCGCCTTTCTGCTCCCATCATGATTTTATCCTTAGCCAATTCGAATTCGCGCATAGTTACCGTACGGTTATTCGAGCGGGCGGCAAAGAGTGCTGCTTCGTTAACCAGGTTCGCCAAATCTGCCCCAGAAAATCCAGGTGTTCCACGCGCGATAACATTGGCTTTCACGTCGTCAGCCAAGGGTACTTTGCGCATATGCACTTTAATGATTTGTTCGCGGCCGCGGATATCCGGCAGGCCAACAACAACTTGGCGGTCAAATCTGCCCGGACGTAATAAGGCGGGGTCTAGCACATCGGGACGGTTAGTCGCCGCGATGACAATCACGCCTTCTTTGCCCTCAAATCCGTCCATTTCGACTAACAGTTGGTTTAGCGTTTGTTCTCTTTCGTCATGTCCTCCGCCCAAGCCCGCGCCGCGATGACGGCCAACGGCATCGATTTCATCGATAAAAATAATACAGGGTGCATGTTTTTTTGCTTGATCAAACATATCTCGCACACGGGAAGCGCCCACACCGACAAACATTTCTACAAAATCTGAGCCGGAAATGGTAAAGAAGGGAACCTTGGCTTCGCCTGCAATCGCTTTTGCCAAAAGGGTTTTACCTGTGCCGGGAGGACCGACTAACAGTACACCACGCGGAATATGTCCGCCAAGGCGCTGAAATTTGCCGGGTTCGCGCAGGAATTCAACAAGTTCCTGTACGTCTTCCTTTGCTTCTTCAACACCGGCGACATCGGCGAAGGTGGTGTTTACCTGGTCTTCACCTAATAGGCGTGCTTTACTCTTGCCAAAGGACATAGGCCCTTTGCCGCCACTACCCCCGCCTTGCATTTGGCGCATAAAAAACATGAATACGGCGAGAATTACCAAAATAGGGAAGGCGGCAACCAATAGTTGCGCCCAGATGCTTTGTTGTTCGGGTTGCTTGCCTACCACTGTGACCCGATGTTCGAGCAGATCATCAATTAACTTAGGGTCTTGCAGGGCCGGGCGCACAGTTTCAAAACGACTGCCGTCCTGGCGTTCGCCGCTAATGATATAACCGTCGATAGTCACCAGGGTTACTTGATCAGATTGAACTTGTCGTACAAATTCTGAGTAGTTAAGAGGTTGGTTTTTCGGCTCAACATTAAAATTATTAAACACCGTCAGTAAGACTGCGGCGATCACCAACCATAACACCAAATTTTTTGCCATATCGTTCAAGGCAATATCCTCATTTTAACGCGCTATTGAACAAACGCCGTAAGCGACGTAAGAATAAAATCAGGCTCGAAAGCCTTTCGCTATTATATACTTTTCCCGTGATCGTGCGCGCGAAGCATCCGGTTTACGGGATTGAACCTTATCAAACTTTGACCGCAATGCGGCTAATAATTCATCAAAACCTGCGCCCTGAAAGACTTTCGCTAAAAAACACCCCCCAGGTCGTAATACCTGGGTAGCCATCTCCAGTGCTAGTTCCACTAGGTACATCGAGCGAGCTTGATCTACCGCATTGATACCACTCATATTGGGGGCCATATCCGAAATTACAAGGTCTAGGGTACGTCCTTTGAGTAAAGCTAATATTTGTTGATAGGCCTCATCTTCGGAAAAATTGCCCTGGATAAACTCAACACCCTCAAGCGGTTCCATAGGCAAAATATCGGAAGCAATAACGCAGCCTTTTTTACCAACCAGCTCTACAGCTACCTGAGACCAGCCCCCGGGAGCAGCGCCAAGATCTAAAAGTATCATGCCAGGTTTAATCAGTTGGTCTTTCTTTTGAATTTCCAGCAGCTTATAACTTGCCCGTGAGCGATAGCCCTCTTGCTGAGATTTTTTAACATAGGGGTCGTTAAAATGCTCATTTAACCATCTGCCGCTGGATTTACTTCTGGCCATATAATACGGAAACCTCTATCCCACTGATTAGCGATTCGTTATAATGCCGCGCCTATCTAACCCAGCAGCGAACTCGTGAGCTAATCATGGCGTTAACCAATCAAAAAATCAAAGCCTATCGCAGCATTGGCCATCAACTGAAACCTGTGGTAATGATTTCGGATCAAGGCATCTCAGAAGGCGTTCAGCAGGAAATTGAGCGCGCTTTGAACGATCATGAGCTTATCAAGATAAAAATTAGCTGCGGTGATCGTGTTTATAAAAAAGAACTCATTGGAAAAGTCTGTGATTTATCTCGGTGCGAGCTGGTGCAAACCATAGGTAATATAGCACTCATTTACCGCGCTGCCTCAAAGCCGAACCCTAAGTTATCCAATCTTCTTCGTGCGCAGTAAATTGGTATAGATAACGAAGCTTTTATATGTGTTTAACCTCAATGATTTCATATTCAACAATACCATCGGGTATGTTCACTTGAACCAAGTCACCTTCGAGTTTGCCGATCAGTGCTCTCGCAATAGGTGAAGTTACCGAAATTTTCTTTTGTTTCAAATCGGCCTCATCTTCACCGACTATTTGGTAGGTAATGGCCTGTCCTGTCTCAATATTTTCAATTTCAACGCTAACCCCAAAAATCACCTTGCCGGTATTGTCTATTGCTGTCACATCAATTACTTGTGAATTGGATAGTTTTGCTTCAATTTCCTTAATTCGGCCCTCTGCAAATCCCTGCTGCTCTCTTGCCGCATGATACTCTGCATTCTCTTTAAGATCGCCGTGGGCGCGGGCTTCTGCAATTGCAGCGATGATGCGAGGACGCTCCACCGTTTTTAATTGCTCCAATTCTTCGCGTAATTTTTGCGCGCCGAACTTGGTCATAGGTACTTTGCTCATGTTTCCCCTCTATTGGCAGCAACGCCATTGGACTTCTGTAATTGATCTTGTGTCACTTGCTGATGTAGATCCTGCAAGCGCCTGACCTGCTTTTCCTCGCCGAAGGCCAATGCTTGGCAGAAAGCGTTAGCTGCCGCCAAAGTGGTGCTGTAATAGACCTTTTGCTGTAACGCTGAACGTCTAATACTAGCCGAATCAGCAATCGCCTGTTTGCCTTCAGTCGTATTTAGAATATATTTGATCTCACCATTCTTTAGCATATCGATAATATGGGGGCGTCCCTCGACGACCTTATTGACGACAGCTACATCTATGCTAGCGCTTTTCAGCACTTTCGCGGTTCCGCGCGTGGCGACCAATTCGAAACCTTGGGTAACTAGGCTTTTTGCGACTTCTATCAAGGCGACTTTATCGGCATCGCGCACACTAACAAAGGCGCGGCCTCGTTTAGGTAAATTTTCACCCGCGGCCAGCTGAGCTTTGTAGAAAGCTTCGGCGAAGCTATCACCAACGCCCATCACTTCGCCAGTTGACTTCATCTCGGGTCCGAGGATTGGATCGACTCCGGGAAATTTATTAAAAGGGAAGACTGCTTCTTTTACGCTCATATAAGGCGGAATGATCTCTTTAGTGAAGCCTTGTTCGGCCAATGAGACCCCTGCCATACAACGGGCCGCTACTTGTGCTAGCGAAACGCCGATACACTTAGAAACAAAGGGTACTGTACGCGACGCCCTGGGGTTAACTTCAATAACGTAAATAGTGTCGTCCTGTATCGCGAGTTGGACATTCATCAAGCCGACTACGCCCAGTTCGAGCGCCATGGCTTTTACCTGTTTTCGAATTTCATCCAAAACAGGTGTGTCGAGATTATAAGGTGGTAATGAGCAGGCGGAGTCGCCGGAATGCACGCCAGCCTGTTCGATATGTTGCATTACCGCGCCAATGACGACATCCTTGCCGTCACAAACTGCATCGACATCCACTTCCACCGCTGCGCTTAAGAAATGATCTAGCAATACCGGGCTTTCATTGGAAACGGCCACAGCCTCTTTCATATAGCGTTTTAGCTCATCGTCGCTATAAACAATCTCCATGGCGCGGCCACCCAAGACATAGGAAGGGCGAACGACTAATGGATAGCCAATTTCTTGTGCTTTTTTTAGGCCTTCTTCCAGGCTTCTTACGGTTGCATTTGGCGGTTGAATTAAGCCTAGTTTGTTAATCATTTGCTGAAAACGTTCTCTATCCTCAGCGCGATCGATGGCGTCTGGCGTTGTGCCTATAATTTGCGCGCCTGCCGCTTCTAATCCACGTGCTAACTTAAGGGGAGTCTGCCCGCCATACTGTACGATGACGCCTTTGGGTTTTTCCTTTTCAATGATTTCCAATACGTCCTCCAGCGTAACCGGTTCGAAATACAGGCGGTCAGAAGTGTCGTAATCGGTTGAAACGGTTTCCGGATTACAGTTAACCATGATGGTTTCATAGCCATCACCGCGCATCGCCAGTGCGGCGTGCACGCAGCAATAATCAAATTCAATTCCTTGGCCGATGCGGTTAGGCCCGCCACCAAGCACCATGATTTTCTCCCGCGAAGTGGGGTGGGATTCGCACTCTTCCTCGTAGGTGGAATACATGTAGGCAGTAGATGCGGCAAACTCGGCGGCACAGGTGTCCACCCGTTTATAGACTGGGCTGACCTTTAACTCTTTGCGGCGTTGGCGTACTTCGCTTTCCGTGACGTTCAGTAATTGGGCCATCCGTGCATCGGCAAAGCCCTTGCGCTTTAATCGATACATCTGTTCTTTGCTGAGGTCGGCTAATTGGCAAGTTATAAGTGCTGATTCCTCGGTGACGATATCCTGGATTTGTATCAAGTACCACGGATCAATGCCGGTTAACTCATATATCTCATCGGTGCTGATATTCATACGAAAAGCGTCGGCAACGTAGCGTAGACGATCTGCGCTGGGGGTGCGCAGCTCGCGTATAATATCAGCTCGATTTGATTCGTCTTGGCTGTTAATGACTGGCTCGAAGCCGCAAATACCGGTTTCTAACCCTCGCAACGCCTTTTGCATAGATTCCTGGAAGGTGCGCCCAATCGCCATAATTTCACCCACAGATTTCATTTGTGTGGTTAATCGGGCATCGGCTTGGGGGAATTTTTCAAAGGTAAAGCGTGGTATTTTGGTGACAACATAATCGATAGTCGGCTCAAAGGAGGCGGGTGTTGCGCCACCGGTAATTTCGTTCTCCAACTCATCCAGCGTATAGCCAACGGCAAGCTTCGCCGCGACTTTCGCAATTGGAAACCCAGTTGCTTTTGAGGCCAGGGCGGAAGACCGCGATACTCTTGGGTTCATTTCAATGATCACTAGACGGCCAGTTTCGGGATGCATCCCGAACTGTACGTTTGAACCGCCCGTTTCCACACCAATTTCACGCAGCACGGCGATCGACGCATTGCGCATGATTTGGTATTCCTTATCTGTTAGGGTTTGCGCTGGGGCGACGGTGATGGAGTCCCCGGTATGCACACCCATAGGATCAATGTTTTCAATAGAGCAGATAATGATGCAGTTATCTTTTTTGTCGCGTACTACCTCCATTTCGTATTCTTTCCAGCCGATCAAGGACTCATCGATGAGCAACTCATTGGTTGGGGAGAGATCAAGTCCGCGTTCGCAAATTTCAATAAACTCTTCTTTATTGTATGCAATGCCGCCACCGCTACCACCCATGGTAAATGATGGTCGAATAATACAGGGGAAGCCCAGTCTGGCCTGTACTTGTATGGCTTCTTCTAAACTATGGGCGATGGCGGCTCGAGGTGTTTCTAAACCGATTGCTTTCATCGCTTTATCAAAGCGTTCCCGATCTTCGGCCTTATCAATGGCATCCTGGGTGGCACCAATCATTTCAACGTCAAATTTTTCAAGCACACCTTCGCGATCTAAATCCAGTGCGCAGTTAAGTGCTGTTTGCCCTCCCATGGTGGGTAGCAAGGCATCTGGGCGTTCCTTTTCAATAATTTTAGCGACGGTTTGCCAGCGTACCGGTTCGATATAGGTAGCATCGGCCATGACGGGATCCGTCATAATGGTAGCTGGGTTGGAGTTGACCAATATGACGCGGTAGCCTTCTTCACGCAGAGCTTTACAAGCTTGGGCACCGGAATAGTCGAACTCGCACGCTTGGCCTATAACAATTGGGCCTGCGCCGAGGATTAAAATCGATTGAATATCAGTACGTTTTGGCATGAATCTTCAGTTACTCTTTTATTGCTGCAGGCGCAGTCGCCCGGGCAGCCTGCATTAACGAGATAAAATGGTCAAACAGCGGCGCCACATCATGTGGTCCTGGGCTGGCTTCAGGGTGGCCTTGAAATCCGTAGGCGGGTTTGTCTGTGCGTTTAATACCTTGCACCGTACCGTCAAAGAGGGATTTGTGGGTAATGGTCAGGTTTGCTGGCAGGTTGGTTTCATCCACCGCAAAACCATGATTCTGACTGGTGATCATAACCTCGCCAGTAATCAAGTCCTGGACCGGATGGTTAGCACCGTGATGGCCGGATTTCATTTTGACGGTTTTTGCATCGCTGGCAAGGGCTAACAGTTGAAGTCCGAGACAAATGCCAAAAGTGGGGATGTTTGCCTCAAGGATATCTTTAATCGCAGCAATGGCATAATCACAGGGTTCTGGGTCGCCGGGGCCGTTGGATAAGAAAATGCCATCGGGACGCATTGCTAGGACATCGGCCGCTGGAGTTTTTGCGGGAACGACGGTTAGATCACAGCCTCTGGTCGCTAGCATTCTCAAAATATTGTGTTTAATACCAAAGTCATAAGCCACCACTTTATAGGTTTTGCGTTCAGGTTGGCTATGGCCTTCTGACCAACGCCAGACGCCTTCATTCCATTTAAAAATACTTTGAGTGGTGACGACCTTGGCTAAATCCAACCCTTTCAAGCCTGCGAACTTTTGCACCTGTGATAGTGCCGCAGCGGTGGCTTGTTCGATGCTTTCGCCTTCAGCCAATACTTTGATGCAGCCATTTTGCGCGCCTTTGTCGCGTAAAATGCGAGTCAGTCTACGGGTATCAATATCGGCGATACCCACGACGTTACGCCGCTTTAAATATTCGCCTAAGGACTCCGTTTTACGCCAATTGCTGGCCAGCAAAGGTAAATCGCGAATGACCAAGCCTGCCGCCCAAACATGCTCGGATTCCTCATCCTCAGGATTCGTTCCTGTGTTACCGATGTGAGGATAAGTGAGGGTTACTATTTGGCTGGCATAGGAGGGGTCGGTTAATATTTCTTGATACCCCGTCATTGCTGTGTTGAATACGACTTCACCAACGGCATTACCATCGGCGCCAATCGCAACGCCAATAAATACGCTTGAATCGGCTAAAACCAGAATCGCCTGCTTTGTCAAATTACACTCCCAATCTCCGCGCGAGGCTTGCAAAAAAGCGAGACAAGACAAAGTCTCATCCCGCTTTTTAAAGATGTGCTTAAATAGGTTTCACTGAAACGAGGATTTTACGTGATTAGCGAACCAAGTGTCTATTCTTGTTAGCTAATCAGTTGAATTAATTTCTGAAAAGAGCCTCTACCCGGCTGGCTCTGTGTAATAAATTAATTGGCTATGGCTGATTCAGTTACTTTAGCCCCAGCACATCCTGCATATTGAATAAACCGTGGTCTTTTGCGGCCAACCAGCAGGCAGCGCGCACTGCCCCGCGAGCAAAAGACATGCGACTCGATGCTTTGTGGGTGATTTCAACGCGCTCACCCTCAGCGGCAAAGGTTACGGTATGGTCGCCCACAATATCTCCAGCTCTTACCGTGGCGAAACCGATGGTGTCGCGCTCCCGTGCGCCAGTTTGCCCTTCACGGCCGTAAACAGCGACCTCTTTCAAGTTGCGTCCTAAAGTATTAGCTACGACCTCACCCATACTGAGCGCGGTACCGGAGGGGGCGTCTATCTTATGCCGATGGTGAGCCTCATAAATTTCA
>Ga0070727_10000993_pt1 | contig 31367 bp, 26 predicted proteins | sample tdAd472_FD_66722 | JGI IMG/M metagenome (GOLD analysis project Ga0070727, IMG submission 66722) | Marine sediment microbial communities from the Atlantic coast under amendment with organic carbon and nitrate - tdAd47.2 | ecosystem: Environmental > Aquatic > Marine > Coastal > Sediment | place... | reverse complement strand
CCATCTCACCATGGCTTCAGCGCCAACAATTTTACCCGTGCTGACATCAACCTGCGGCTGGTAATGCAACACCAGCTCCTTATGCTCCAGAGCCCTGCGTAAATCAGTCTCTAACTTCAGTCGATGCACGCCCATTTCATTCATAGAGATCGCATAGTACTGGAAATTATTTTTGCCGTTATTTTTGGCGTGATACATCGCTGTATCCGCATGTTTGAGCAAACCTTCCACATCCTCACCGTCGTTTGGTGAAATAGCTATACCGATACTGGGGGTAATGACCAATTCATGCCCCTCGATAAACATCGGACGTGCTAAAGACGCCAGTAGTCGTTGCGCCACTTTCGCCACAGTTTCACGATCTTCGATGCGATTCAATACCACGGTAAATTCATCGCCACCAAGCCTGGAAACGCCAATTTCCAATTTGTCATCCATATAGCGTGAAATAAGATCACTGTCGCGAATACAATGACTCAGTCGAGCCGCAACTTCCCTAAGCAGCATATCGCCTGCACTATGTCCCAGCGAATCGTTGATACGTTTGAAGTTATCCAGGTCAATAAATAGGAGAGCAAGCTGATAATCTTCACGCTTGGCCATGCTGAGCAGCAGCTTAAGCTGTTCTGTAAAAAACTGGCGGTTGGGTAATACCGTTAGGCTGTCGTAGTAAGCCAATCGGCGGAGTCGTTCTTTCGCCAAACTGGTTTCCTCAACCGCTTGCTTCAATTGCTTGTTGCTTTCTGAAAGCTGTTTGGTGCGCTCTTCCACTTTCATCGTCAGCAGTTGCTGATTAACATCGAGTTCGGTTTTGTAGTTGTTAAGACTACGCACGATGAAATTCAGCATCGAGGCAATTTCGCGCACTTCATCCGAACCACGAACCCGGAAAGTAGTATCCAACTTGCCGTTGGAAACATCGTGGGCAAGCTGCACAACTTTTGCCAATGGTTCTGTTATCCGACGGATGAACACCAAAGAAACGAGTGAACACGTCAGTATAAATAGAAGGGATGCCGCTATAATCCACTTGCCATATTCGACCAAATGTTGTTCCAGCAGCGTCTTGCTGAGGACTAGGCGAACATAGCCCATTAGATATTGGCTGCCCTGCATACGCGGTTGCGCCAATTCAAGCATAAAATTCTCTTGCGCCACCCCCTCATAAAAGGGATTCGTTGGGGAAAAGACCGGGATAGTCACATCCACAAATTTTTCCCCGGATTGAAGGTTTGCGTACTCATGCTCACCTTGCTCCAGCGCCTCGACACCCTGCCTGACGCTTTCTAAATCAGGAATGCCATGCAGGCTTTCCCCGTCTCGCTCGCGCCCGAGGATTCGTTTGGCATTGCGGTCATAAATTGCACCATATTTGAGTGCAGGCTGACTAAATAGCTCCTGTAACAAAAGCCGGGTATTTGCATGCTTTTGATAATAAATAGCAAACTGCTGCTGGACAGATGAGCGTTCCACCAGCGCAACGCTATCCTTAATTAATTGCCGATACGAACGTTGATATTCTTGATGAATCAGTTGATAAGATACTGTGGTCGCCGCCAGAATTGACAGCAAGATAATGACGCAATTTAGTTTTACCGACACCGTCAGACGCGCACGCATTTACTATTCCTTTAATATAATATCAATGCCGCTGATATATGTACTTGAATTTTCAGAATAGTCGGTATTTAGCAAAAAGCGAATTTATGGCTGAGACAGATAAATAAGTTCCAAACAGGACATGCTATCAATTTAATAGCAAATGGTACCCCAGTTCACCAGGGCTCGCGGTAAATCCTTCACAGACCCAAAGGTCTCCCACCGCAACAAGCTGTGCTCCGCAATAAATCAATGGCACCCGGTCTCTTAACCAAGGAGGAACTTGATATTCCTGAAATAGTTTTTTTAAAGGATGGGAACCAATTCTACCTGCCGGCTGGCAGCGTTCTCCACCTTGCCGAAAACGGATGCTTAGAGGAGCTAGAGCCAAATTAAGCACAGACCGCCCTTTTCCATTTTCCACTTTTGCGATTTCCTCTTTTACAAGCTCAAGCGTCCCAACACCAGGAATATCCAAAGGCTGTTCCGGCGTCAGCTCATAGACCTTCTGTTTATCAAATGCGGGCAGCGGCGCGTTCGCATAGAGGTCATTCTGAAAACGCCGCACCGTGACGCCGCGCCAATTTACCTGCGGTTGCGCATCTTCCCTCGCCATCATGAGACCTTTAACTATTTGTTCTAATTGCTGATAGCTGGGAACCGGTAAAGCCAAGGATGTTATCCAAGCACGCACAAGGTTTAGCTGTACTTCCAGCGGATATGCCCGTAGTAGTGAAAGATTTAATTTCCCCTCATTGCCAACCAGCGGCTCAAGCTCTCGTGCGAGAAAAAAATTCATGCTGAGCTGGAGTTGCTGATTAATTCGAGCATGTCGCGTCAATGAGCTACCGAAACCGGGCCAGCGTTCGGTAATCAAAGGTAGGACGTTCTGCCTTAGGAAGTTCCGGTCAAATTGCACGTCTACATTGCTATCATCTTCTATCCAGCGTAGTTGTTTGGTCATAGCGTAATGCGCTAGCTCCTGCCTGGTATAGCCAAGCACGGGGCGGTATAGATATGCATTACCTAGTACTCGATACGCTGGCATACCCGATACACCCTGAGCGCCAGCGCCACGTAACAGGCGTAATAAAATAGTTTCCGCCTGATCATCGGCATGATGCGCGAGCAATAGTACATCATGCTTGTTGAGGCTTTCGGAAAAGGCTTGATATCTGGCGTTGCGCAGGGAGTTTTCCAAGCTGGCTTGGGTTTGGTCGACCTTAATTTTCTTGATATTGAGCTGCACATCCAATACACGACAAATCTCGACACAGTGTTCCACCCATGCATCCGCTTTCGGATTGATGCCATGATGAACGTGTAATGCAGCGACTTCCGCGCCGTCCAGTCGTCCCCTTAGGGTCGACATCGCCGCCAGCAGCACGTGGGAATCCATCCCACCGCTATAAGCAACGACAAAGCGCTTGATTGGTCGGTTGGCACGTAATTGGTCGTGACTCAATTCCGCGAGTAGATTAGTTTCATTGAACGTCATGACGGATCGACGACTCGTCTGTGCGGGTGATTTGTTTTCAAAAGGCCCGCCATAAGCACCGAAGCGATGCAACGGGTGAATCGAATTCAGAAACCCCTTGTTAGCTAAGAGTTAGCATCGCAGTCATAAAATGAAAGGCAGCCTGACTATCCCGAATCACTGGCCAATTCCATAGGACATATAACGCTGGTAACGCCGCTCCAACAGATCCTCTGTGCTGTATTTTTTTAACTTATCCAGGGCTTTTAATATGCTCGCTTTTAAAGTATCCGACATGGCCTCCAGATCACGATGGGCACCACCTAGCGGCTCGGTAATGACACGATCAGTCAGCTTCAGCTCATACAGCCTGTTCGCGGTAATACCCATTGCCTGCGCGGCATCTGCAGCTCGCTCAGCACTACGCCACAAAATTGAAGCGCAACCCTCGGGCGAGATGACGGCATAGGTTGAGTATTGCAGCATCATGAGTTCATCGCACACACCAATCGCCAGCGCACCGCCGGAACCGCCTTCACCGATGACGGTGGAAATAATAGGTACTTCCAGGCGTGACATGACCGCCAGATTATAGGCAATGGCTTCACTTTGACCACGTTCTTCGGCACCAATACCAGGATACGCACCGGGTGTATCGATAAAGGTAATGATCGGCATTTTGTAGCGTTCGGCCAGTTCCATCAGGCGACAGGCCTTACGATATCCTTCAGGTCTCGGCATGCCAAAGTTTCTCAGGACTTTTTCTTTGACTCCCCGACCCTTTTGGTGTCCGATCACCATCACTGGTTTATCATCCAGGCGCGCCAGACCACCCACAATTGCCGCATCATCGGCATAATGACGATCGCCATGTAGTTCATCAAAATCGGTAAACAGGGTTTGGATATAATCCAATGTATAAGGACGTTGCGGATGCCGCGCCATCTGCGCCGTCTGCCAAGCGTTAAGATTGGCAAATATACTTTTGGTCAGCTCTTTACTTTTACCTTCCAGCTTAGCGACTTCTTCACTGATATTGAGGTTGTTATCGCTGCTTACCAGCCTTAATTCTTCAATCCTCACCTGCAATTCAGCGATGGGCTGTTCAAAATCTAAATAATTGGGATTCATCGGTGATTTCGATTTTACCTTTTAACATAACGCGAAAGAGTCAATTTGACGCAATGGTATTGATATTTACCCATAATGACAAGCAAGAACGATTCATTCGAAGACAATCCTGAGCCGCCGACACTTAGTAACAGAGCGCAGCCCGACCTTCACCGAAACCCTCCTTAAGACTTAATAGCAGCTCATCTGTAGGGAGCACTCGCCAGGTTTCACCCAAAATCAGTGCCCCTTGCGCCTGTTGATTCTGATAGAGCAAGGCCACAGGGCAACCTCCCCCCTGATAGGGTTTGAGCAACTCTGCAAGCTTTTCCGGTAGTTGGGCATTGATTTGTGCCTGCGCTGGTGAGAGCAAGATTCGCTTTGCAAAACGTTGTCGGGCTTCGACAACGTCATAGATAGCTTTTGCCCGCACTTTAATTGCGCCAGAATAATCATCATTACCAACCTCTCCTTCCACCACCAACAGATTGTCCTTCATCAATAATTCTCTATACCTTTCATAGGTTTCCGCAAAGACTGAAACTTCTACCCGACTACTGCGATCGTCCAATGTAACAAAGGCAATCGTGTCGCCGCGTTTGCTTTTCATAGTGCGAATCTCAATCACCAGGCCAGCGATTATTTGATCTGTTTTTTTCGCTTGCAGCGCTACCAGCGGTTCCTTGGCAATATGACGCAGCTCCTTTTCATATTCATCAATAGGATGCCCTCTAAGGTACAATCCGAGGGTTTCTTTCTCTGCTAGCAGCCTGGCCTTCTCGGTCCAGCAGCGAATGTGCTGATAATCCGCATATACCTCTTGATGACTCTGAGCCGTATTGACGCCGGGTAACCCACCAAATAGGTCGGTCATACCGCTTTGCTTATTTTGACTGTGCTGCTCCGCTGTCTTAATTGCCTCTTCAAGACAAGCCATTAAGGCCGCACGATGGAGCCCTATATCATCCATCGCACCAGAACGAATCAAGGCTTCCAGCGCACGTCGATTAACTTTACGCAAATCAACCCGCGCACAGAAGTCAAATAGGTCAGTAAAGGGGCCGCCCTCATTGCGCGCCTGCACAATGGATTCGATCGGCCCTTCCCCAAGTCCTTTGATGGCGCCAAGTCCGTAGACTAATTGGTTTTTCTCATCGACGGTAAAACGGTATTCACCAACATTCACGTTAGGCAGCACCAAAGGTAATTCCATTTGCCGACAGTCTTCGAGCAGGATTACTACCTTATCGGTATTTTGCATATCTGCAGACAATACCGCTGCCATAAAGGGCGCAGGGTAATAGGTTTTCAACCAGGCGGTTTGATAGGACAATAATGCGTAAGCGGCGGAGTGCGATTTATTAAAACCATAACCGGCAAATTTTTCCATCAGGTCAAAAATATTACGTGCTAGATCTTCACCAAAACCCTGTTTGCCAGCACCCTCCATAAATATTTGCCGCTGTTTTGCCATTTCCTCAGCTTTCTTTTTACCCATTGCGCGCCGTAACAAATCCGCACCACCTAGGGTGTAACCACCCATGGTTTGGGCAATTTGCATCACCTGCTCCTGATACAGAATGATACCGTAAGAAGGCTCCAGCACAGGCTTTAAGCACTCATGCTGATATTGCGGATGCGGGTAGGCGAGTTCAGCCTTACCTTTTTTACGGGCGATAAAATCATCCACCATACCCGACTGCAACGGACCGGGCCGGAACAATGCCACCAGGGCGATAATATCTTCGAAGGTATTGGGCTCTAAGCGGCGCAACAGGTCTTTCATACCCCGCGATTCAAGCTGGAATACGGCAGTGGTATTTGCCGCCTGTAGCAGTTTGTATACCTTAGCATCTTCGAGGTCGATATTACTGATATCCAGCAACTGTTCGCCTGTCTTTTCGCGCAAACGGTTTACGTTCGCCACCGCCCAATCGATGATCGTCAGGGTGCGTAAACCGAGAAAGTCGAACTTCACCAAACCTACCCGTTCAACATCATCTTTATCGAACTGGGTGACCAGATTACTACCGGTTTCATCACAATAGAGCGGCGAAAAATCGGTTAACCGGGTAGGGGCAATCACCACGCCACCGGCATGTTTGCCGACGTTCCTGGTAATGCCTTCGAGTTTGAAAGCCATCTCCATAATTTCGGCTACTTCCTCGTTCTGCTCGACGAATTCGCGCAGTGGCTTCTCCTGCTCCATCGCTTTGCTTAAGGTCATACCGACCTCAAAGGGAATCATTTTCGATAGCTTATCCGCTAAACCATAGGGTTTGCCCTGCACCCGCGCCACATCCCGTACCACCGCTTTGGCAGCCATGGTGCCGAAAGTGATAATTTGCGACACCGCGTCACGCCCGTAAGTCTCCGCGACATATTCAATTACCCTATCCCGGCCATCCATACAGAAATCGACATCGAAGTCAGGCATTGAAACACGTTCTGGGTTAAGGAAGCGCTCGAACAGTAAATCGTACTCCAACGGATCCAGGTCGGTTATGTCAAGTGAGTAAGCCACCAAAGACCCCGCACCTGAGCCTCGACCCGGCCCAACAGGCACCTGATTTTGTTTGGCCCATTTGATGAAGTCCATAACGATCAGGAAATAGCCGGGGAACCCCATTTGGGTGATAATATTGAGTTCAAAGTTCAAACGGTCAACATAGATTTGACGTTGTTCCTGATAGTCAGGTATTGACTCATCCAATAATTTATTCAGGCGTTTGGCTAAACCGTCAAACGACAGTTTTCGAAAATAATCATCCATTGTCATGCCCGCAGGCACCGGATAATTAGGCAGATAATTTTCACCCAGCTCAATTTCCAGACTGCAACGTTTGGCAATTTCTAGAGTGTTCTCAATAGCCTCTGGAATATCTTGAAACAGCTCAGCCATTTGCGCACTGGATTTAAGGTACTGGTGTTCGCTATAAAGCCTGGCGCGACGGGGATCATCTAAGGTCCGTCCGTCATGAATACAAACACGCGCTTCGTGGGCCTCGAAATCCTCCGCGTGGAGAAACCGCGTATCGTTAGTGGCAACCACAGGCAAATCGTAGGTTTCTGCCAAGCCTATGGCCTGCTCCAAATAAGACTGCTCACCTTCACGCCCGGTACGCTGTAATTCAATATAAAAGTGTTCAGGAAAATATTGAATCCATTGTTTGACCAACTGTTCCGCGACCTGCGGGTTATTCGATAGCAGTGCATGCCCTAGATCGCCTTGGCGGGCGCCCGACAACGCAATTAAACCCTCGCTTGCCTCTCGTAACCATTCGAATTTAATCAGCGCCAAACCTTGTCGCTGCCCCTCTAAATGCGCCCGGGAAATCAGTTTGGTCAGATTCGCGTAGCCAGCCCGGTTTTGCACCAACAGTGTAAAGACCGTAGGCTGCGCTTCATTGAGTGGGTTTTCTAGCCAAAGATCGGCACCCAGGATAGGTTTAATACCCGCGTTAATCGCTGCTCGATAAAATTTAACCAGTGCAAACAAATTTGACTGGTCAGTGATCGCTATGGCTGGCATCCCATCTTCAACCGCCGCGTCCACCATCGAGTTCACCCGTAGCAAACCATCACGTAATGAGAACTCCGTGTGATTGCGTAGATGAATAAAGGTTGCTGTCATAGACTTACTTGCTTCGTATATTCTTAGATAATGTTAAGCTGTTCAGGCGTCATTAATAATTTTTTTACAGGTGCGAAAGAGCGGCGGTGAATAGCTGTTGGTCCGAGTAAGAACAGTGCTTTCAAGTGTGCAGCTGTCGGATAACCCTTATGGGCGGCAAACCCGTAACCCGGATAAACCGCATCCAAAGCGTACATGTCCCGGTCGCGTTCTACTTTGGCTAAAATGGAAGCCGCGCTGATAGCAGGTACTAGCGTATCGCCTTTTATAATCGCTTCCACTGAATATTCCAATTGCGGACAGTGATTGCCGTCCACCAACACCTGGTCAGGCGCTATCGTCAACCCTAACACTGCCCGCCGCATTGCCAGCAGACTGGCCTGCAAAATATTGATACGATCAATTTCTTCTACTTCCGCCTGTGCAATCGACCAGCATAGCGCTTTTTCTTTTATTTCAGCAGCCAACGCCTCACGCTTCTTTTCCGATAATTTTTTTGAATCCATCAGCCCTTGAATTGGCTTGCTCGCATCCAAGATCACTGCGGCGGCAACTACCGCTCCGGCTAAGGGTCCACGACCTACCTCATCAACCCCGGCAACCCGCGCTATTATCGCGTCATGACTTTTCATCTTTGCAGCAGCTCCAGCACGGCCTGAGCCGCCTTTTCACTCGCATTTTGTCTGAGTTGTCGATGGATATCGAGAAACGCCTCCGTTTGCCGGTGATAGCCTGTATCAGAAGTCAACAATGGGACTAGCGCATCGCAAAGCTTGTCCGGCGTGGCCTCATGCTGAATATATTCAGGTACCAATGCTTTGTCAGCAAGCAAATTAGGTAAAGCGATATAGTCCGTTTTCACTAGCTTCGTTGCAATGGCATAGGTCAGCGGTGCCATTTTATAAGCCACCACCATCGGTCGATTTACTAAGGTTGCTTCGAGCGTGACCGTGCCGGAGGCCACCAGTAACGCATCAGCAGCAGACATCACATTTCTGGCGTCACCTACAATAATCTGTATCGATTCCAAATCGGGAAAAGCTCTTAATTCAGTACCTATAGCGTCGGCAATCCGGGGGTTGGCGGCCGCTACAAGGATTTTGCAATCTAAAATTTTCTGTTGCACACAGACAGCGGTAGCCAAAAAAGTCTGCGCCAACTTTTTGATCTCACTCATGCGACTGCCCGGCAATAGCGCGAGCACCCGGTCTTGCGGCGACAGTGAAAAACCATCGCGCGCTGGCTGCTTCGGAGTTTCGAGTGGAATCTCGTCCGCTAAAGGATGGCCCACAAATTTAACCCCTAGCTGATGTTGCCGATAAAATTCCTGCTCAAAGGGAAAGAGTGCGAGAATCATATCCGCACACTGCGCGATATGCTTCACCCGTCCTTGCCGCCAGGCCCAAATCTGGGGGCTAACATAGTGGACAGTCTTAATACCGGCCGCCTTTAGCTGCTTTTCCAGTGCTAGCGTAAAATCAGGCGCATCAATGCCAATAAATATATCGGGAGGATTATCGATAAAGTACTGGCGCAGTTGTCGACGTATTCTCAATAATTCGAATAACCTACCAAGGACTTCGACCAAGCCCATGACAGAAAGGCGCTCCATCGGCACAAATGAATTACATCCTTGTGCGATCATACGTTGCCCGCCAATCCCTTCAAATATTGCATCAGGATAGTGACGCTTAATCGCCACTATCAAGCTGGCGCCTAAGATATCTCCTGAAACTTCTCCGGCGACAATGCCAATGCGCAGCGGTTTCAATATCTCAGAAAACCTCTCAATGAATCTCAGTTAAAGGAATGACAAAAGCTAGCAACGTGCTTTGCCCGGAAATATCTTAGCCCCTCCGACGATCACCGCACCACGCCGCGTGAAGAAGAGATAATGGATTCAATAAACATTTCCAGCTCTCTACATTGGTGATCCAGCTCCCGCACTTTTGCCATCGCATCTTTCACCGTCAAGCCCTGACGAAAAACAATTTTGTAGGCTTTTTGTAAGGCGCTAATAGTCTGCTTGGAAAACCCACGCCGCCGCAAACCTTCCAGGTTAATACCATGAGAAGTTGCCGAGTTGCCGCTCACTGTTACAAACGCGGGCACATCTTTGACGATAACACTACCCACACCGCTCATGCTATGAGCGCCAATATGGCAGAATTGATGAACTCCGGCGAAACCACCCAGCACGGCGTAATCACCGATATGGACATGCCCTGCTATCGCGGCATTATTCGCAATAATGCAGTTGTTACCCACTAGCACATCATGGGCGATATGCACATTGACCATCAGTAAGTTATCGTTACCTATGCGAGTAACACCTTGATCCTGCACTGTGCCACGGTGAATTGTGCAAGCCTCTCGAATGACATTATTATCACCTATTTCCAGTCGGGTCGGCTCACCGTCAAACTTTTTATCCTGACAGTCCTCACCAATACTGGAAAACTGATAAATTTTGTTATTTCGCCCGATCCGGGTTGGCCCTTTAAGAATTACATGCGGGCCAATCTGAGTACCTTCTCCCACCGCCACATCAGGACCGATAATACTCCAAGGCCCTACTGAAACCCCTTCTCCCAACGACGCTTTAGGATCAATTAGAGCAGCGCTATTAATCAATATTGTCTTTCCCTATCTGCACAAATAATGACGCCCGAACACACCATCTCGCCATCCACAGAAGCCTTACAATCAAACTTCCAAATCCCTCGTTTTTCGGCGAGCACCCTGGCTTCGAGCTGAAGCCGATCTCCCGGTTGTACTGGTCGTTTAAACCGTAGTTTTTCGGTGCCTACAAAGTAATAAATAGAGCCGTCGGCTGGCTTTTTGCCCACCGTTTTAAAGCCCAGAATACCCGCCGCCTGTGCCATAGCCTCAATTATCAACACACCCGGCATCACTGGAAAATCAGGAAAATGTCCATTAAAAAAATCTTCGTTTACCGTTACATTCTTGTAAGCGAGAATGGACTTTCCCAATTCCAACTCAACCACACGATCCACCAAAAGAAAGGGGTACCGGTGCGGTAAATATTCTCGAATCTCATTGATATTCATCATATCTAATTGCTCTTCAAATCCTTTAGCTGCTTTTCCAGCTCTCTGATGCGTTTGCTTAATTCATCCAAATGTTTTATCCGCACTGAATTTTTTCGCCAAAGACCGGTCGGCATCATTGCGGTACCGGATGAGTAACTTCCGGCTTGGTCGATAGATTTTGTCACCATAGTCATGCCTGTCACATGCACCCGGTCTGCTAACTTAATATGCCCGACCAAACCCACGCCACCGGCCAAAGTACAGTTACGGCCTATTTCGGTACTACCCGAAATACCAACACAGGCGGCTATCGCAGTGTGCGCCCCGATTTTAACGTTATGAGCAACCATCACTTGGTTGTCAATTTTGACGCCTTCCCCAATAATTGTATCGGCTAGGGCACCTCGATCCACCGTGGTGTTAGCGCCAATTTCCACGCGATTACCAATCTGCACGCCACCTAACTGAGCAATCTTCACCCACTGCTCACCATCGTGGGCAAATCCAAATCCATCGGCACCAATCACAGCACCACTGTGAATAATAACATCCTCTCCAATCACCACACGGTGATGGATCGTCACATTTGCGGCAATCCGCGAGCCTTTGCCAATACAAGAACCAACGCCAATACAGCTGCCTGCGCCCAGCTCAACTCCTTCTCCAATCATAACCCCATCGGCAATAACCGCATGAGGCCCGACGGAAACACTCTCATGAATCTGCGCACTATCGGCAATGATGGCGCTACTATGAATACCGGAACCCGGCATTGGACGGTTTTCAAACAGTTGTGACACTTTAGCGAACCCCAAATAAGGGTTGCTCGAAATTAAGGCATTGCTCACTTGGTCTGCATATTGCGGCTCAAGAATAACCGCTGAAGCTTGGGTATCAGTCAAATCAGATTCATACAGTGAGTCCGACAGAAAACTTATTTGACCTTTGCGTGCTTCCGGCAAACCCGCTATGCCAACAATCTCGCACTGCGGATCCCCCTTTAGCTCGGCATCAATATAGGTCGCCAAATCGCCCAGTAAATAACTGGAATTCCCCCTCATAAGCTCCCAACACTAGCGCTTCAGGTTTAGTTTCTCGGTAACTTTCTTAGTAATATCGTACTCTGGCTTGGCAAAAATTAACGCCCGACGTTCCAATATAAGTCCGTAATCACCGTCTTTGATAACGGCTTGAATCGCTTCCTCTAATTTCGGGCCAAGCTCTGCTAACAACTCTTGTTGGCTTTCATTTTGCGATTTCTGTAGTTTTTTCAGGTTAAATTGATAATCAACGGCCTTATCTTCAATGTCCTTGCCGAGCTTCTTCTTCTCGCTTTCGCTCATGACCGCTGCATCCTGCTCGATTTTAGCCTGTAGCTTTTGAATTTGCTCGGCTAAATCCTTGAGTTCATTTTGATCCGGCGCATATTGCTTCTTCAACTCTGCAATTCTTTCTTTCGCTTGCTCAGAACTTAAAATCGCCGCTTGCACGTCTATAACTGCAATTTTAGCCTCTGCCATCGCCATTGAGCCGGCGAATAACCCGCTAAGAAATAATCCAACCAGTACTTTCTTCACTCTTTTGTTCCCCTTAATGATCAATTACAAAATATTTTCGACAATCTAATAATTAAAAAGTCTTACCAAAAGAAAATTGGAAAAACTCTGTATCGTCCAATGGCCCTTCATTAAAGGCCTGAGCAATGCTAAAGGTAAGCGGCCCAAAACCAGACAACCAGGTCGCGCCGAGCCCCACGGAATAGCGAATTTCACCTACATCAAAATCCAGACAACTGGTACTAACAGACGGACATTCAGTATTAAAAACGTTACCCGCATCTACGAATATCGAAGACTGCACCGATCTCTGATCCTTTAGGAAAGGTAGCGGAAAGATTATATCCAAGCCACCGGTGACCAATAGATTACCACCAAAGGGATCCTGGTCGCGATCAGGGTTGATCGGGTTTGGCGTGCTGCGTGGCCCAAGCTCATTATTTTTAAAACCACGAATTGAATCAAAGCCGCCGGCAAAGAAGTGCTTATAAAAGGGTAGCGTATTGGTGTCGCCGTATGAATCGCCATAACCTAAATCAGAGCGCAGCCGCAACGTGAGAGAGCGCGTTAATGGGAAAAAGATCTGTCCTTTATAGGTAAGCTTATAATAGGTTAGATCACTACCGGGAACCGCCAACTCCAATGATAATCCCTGAGAACTACCGCGCGTTGCAAAAACACCTCGATTTAAACGCGACTGCCGCCAGGACGCGGTGAACAGAAACTCATTATAATTCTCGCCTTCCTCCGACAAAAACTCCGAGATTTCCAATGCCGGAAATACCCCCTCGGTGATATCAGTGGCTTCATACCCAAAGTTAAATGAAATAGATTGCGTTTCGGAAATTGGATAGCCAAAAGAAACACCCCCACCGTAGGAGTCTGTAGTAAAGCTGGCGATATTATCTTCGTCATAATCCAGCTCCCGGTAGAACATATTGAAACCACGGGTCACGCCATCAACCGTGTAATAGGGGTCTAAATAGGAAAAATTATATGCGGTTTGAAAGCGGGATCGGTTTAAACCAATGGAAACTCGTTTACCCGTACCCAAAAAGTTATTCTGACTCACGCCAGCGCCTAAAATTAGGCCACGGCCTTGGGCGAAGCCTAAACTTGCAGTAACACTGCCGGACGGTTGTTCTTCAACCGCATAATCGACATCAATCTGATCTTCAGTCCCTGCGACCTTGGGCGTTTCGACATTGACCTCTTTGAAAAATCCTAACCGCTCAAGACGTAATTTTGACAGTTCAATCTGCCGATTCGAGGCCCAACCGGATTCCATTTGCCGCATTTCACGCCGCAGTACTTCATCGACAGTTTTAGTATTTCCTCTAAAATTAACACGTCGCACATAAGCCCGTTTGCCGGGATCAATAAAGATGCTGACATCCACAATTCCATCTTCTTTGGGCTGCGGAATCCCATTGACGTTAGCAAAGGTGTAGCCTTCATTACCCAGACGATTGGTCAACGCTTCCGTCGTTGCCGTTAGCAGTTCGTTAGAAAAAATATTGCCGCTTTTTACGAGCACATACTTATTCAGTTCTTCTTCATCGAGCACTAGGTCTCCTGCAAAATCGACTTCGCCGATGGTAAATTTCTCACCCTCGACAATGTTGACGGTAATATAGACATTCGATTTGTCCGGCGTAATGGATACCTGTGTCGATTCAATATTAAAATTGATGTAGCCATTGTCGAGATATTTAGACTTTAATCGCTCCAGGTCACCGGATAATTTCTCCTTCGAGTATTTATCGTCATTTTTATAAAAACTCAGCCAATGGGTGGTACGCAGTTCAAATAAATCAAGCAATTCATCATTGTCATAGACACTGTTGCCAACAATATTAATTTGTTTGATTGAGGAGGGTGCACCTTCCGTAATATTGATGGACAACGCCACCCGGTTACGCGGCTGGTTTTCAACATCAGTTTCAATTTCAACGCCGTAGCGGCCCTGTGAAATATATTGACGCGTCAGCTCCTGTTCCAACCCTTCCAGGGTTGCGCGCTGAAATATTTCACCCTCATCTAAACCGGATTGGCGTAAACCATCCTTCAGATCTTCGGTCTTAATCGCTTTGTTACCATCGATTTCTATGCTACTGATCGAGGGACGCTCGACCACAGTCACTACCAAGACATTGCCATCACGACCGATTTGGATATCGTTAAAAAAGCCCGTCTTAAAGAGGCTGCGTGTTGCTTCCACCAGGGCATCTTCATCCACCACATCCCCTAAGCTGACCGGAAACGCGCGAAATAGGGTTCCTGCCGATACGCGCTGCAGACCTTCTATACGAATGTCCGCCACCTTAAATTGCTCGGCGAATGCTTGCTGACCTAAAAGCGTCAGCGCCAAGAGTAAACACAAGGGTATTGTTCGAAGTCTATTCATATTTTTCTTGTATGTTGATTATTATTACTTAATCTTTCGCCGACGCTAAAGCCGCGCCAAATCGTTGTATAACGCCAATAGCATCAGTGCCATAATAATGCTCATGCCAATGCGCAGGCCCATCATCTGTACTTTTTCCGATACCGGCCGACCCCGCACAAGTTCCACGAGATAATACATCAAATGTCCGCCATCAAGTACCGGAATAGGCAGAATATTAATCAGCCCCAGACTAATACTCAAATATGCCAAAAAGTTTAAAAAGGGCTCAATTCCTTTATCCACAGAAGCGCCCGCCACTTTAGCAATGGTTATCGGTCCACTCAAGTTTTTAATTGAAATCATGCCAACCAGCATCTTTTTTAGTGACGCTAGGGTTAACGCGGACATCTCCCAAGTTCTCTCAAGAGCGGGCACCCAAGCAGAAAATACGGAATACTTAATATCTCGCCGCATTTCAGCGGGCCACTCGAAGGCTTTGGCGCCAACGCCCAAATACCCGATCACTTCACCTGTTTCTAGCTGTTTAGCGTCTGGGGTTACGGTAATTACCAAGGACTGGTTATCCCGCTCAACTTCCAGGAGCACGGACTGCTGCGGGTGCGCCTTGATCTTGGCAACAAAGGTTTGCCATTCATCAATGGCATCGCCATCCAAGGTAATAATTTTATCCTGTCCCTTTAAGCCCGCTCGCTCGCCCGCGCTTTGCTCTAAAACCTGCCCTATTATAGGCGGTATTGGCGGCACATAGGGCTTAACGCCCATATCCTTGAGCGGGTCGGGTTGTTCCACCCCTCTTAACCAATTATCGAGCGGCAGCGTCGAGCGTTGCTCTATTGCACCATTAAGTTCTCGGGTTGTTAACAGCAATTCGCCGCTATCACCGATATAACCTAACAATTGAATATTGATGGCTTGCCAGGTAGGTGTCTTAACATCACCCACCGCGATAATCTCCTGGCCTTTCTGTAACCCCGCACGCGCCGCCATCGAACCGGGCGTAACATCGCCAATGACAGGTACGACCGTATTAACCCCCACAACAAAGAGTAACCAATACGCGACTATGGCAAAGAGAAAGTTCGCTAGCGGTCCGGCAACGACGACGGCAATACGTTTGCCAACCGATTGGCGATTAAAGGCATACTTCGCATCCTCCGGTGCGACATCCCCTTCACGCTCGTCGAGCATTTTGACGTAGCCTCCTAGCGGAATCGCCGCAATCACGAACTCTGTGCCGTGACGGTCACGCCAGCTATAGAGGGCACGACCAAAGCCGACGGAAAACCGGAGCACTTTAACGCCACAGCGGCGCGCCACCCAAAAATGACCGTACTCATGAATAGTGACCAATATGCCTAGTGTTACCAGGGTGGCCAATACGATTTGAATAATATTCATTTAATGTTGCTCTATCTGCCGTAACGCCAACTCACGCACCAACTGATCCTGCTCTAATATATGCGCAATACTATCCGCTTGCCGCCCCTGGTAGTGTTGCAACACCTCATTAACTATCTCAGCAATCGCCGGAAAAGAGATACGACGTTTTAAAAATGCGGCTACTGCAACTTCATTCGCTGCATTGAGCGCGGTGGTGACTGTGCCACCCTCGGCGATCGCCTGTTCGGCCAGTTTGACACATGGAAATCGCGCCCGATCAAGCGCCTCAAAATCCAATTGCGCTACCTGCACCAGATCCAACGAACTGACACCCGAGTCAATACGATCCGGCCAACCTAACCCATAAGCAATAGGGGTTCGCATGTCGGGGTTACCCATTTGTGCCAACACAGAGCCATCATAATATTCAACCATCGAATGAATTACACTTTGTCGGTGAATGAGGATCTCAATTTGTTTATAGGATGCGTTGAATAACCAACATGCTTCGATCAGCTCAAGCCCCTTATTCATCATGGTGGCGGAATCTACTGAAATTTTCTGACCCATCGACCAATTCGGGTGAGCACATGCCTGTTCCGGGGTAACACCCGCAAGTGCTGCTAATGGTAAATCTCTGAACGGACCACCTGAACCGGTCAGCACAATGCGTCTAACACCTGGCGCACTGAGACCCGACTGGTAGGCTGCCGGCAGACATTGAAAAATCGCGTTATGCTCACTATCGATAGGCAGCAGTTCTGCTCCCGAGTCGCTGGCGGCCTGCATAAATAGCTCGCCTGACATAACCAACGCTTCTTTATTGGCAAGTAAAACCCGTTTACCTGCTTTGACCGCCGCCAGGGTAGGCAGCAAACCAGCACCACCAACGATTGCGGCCATTACGTAATCTACTTGTGCATCTGCCGCCACCTGCTGCAACGCTCCATCACCCACCAACAACTCTGTATCAGAGTCCGTATTGGACAAACGCTGCTCGAGAAGTTCAGCCGATTTCGCATCCCGTAACACTGCATACCTAGGGCGAAAGGCAATAATTTGTTCGGCTAGCTTTTCTACGCTGATATTTGCCGTCAGCGCGAAGACCTGATAAAGATCGGGGTGGCGAGCGATAACATCGAGCGTACTAAGACCAATAGAACCCGTAGACCCCAGAATCGTTATCTGTTTTAGGACACGTTGCATTCGCTATCAGCCTATCTGTATCATGAGCAGGGTATAGAAAGGAAGTCCCGCAACAAGGCTATCAATACGATCCATCATGCCACCATGTCCCGGCAATAGCACACCGCTATCCTTAACCCCCTGCTGACGCTTCACCATACTCTCGGTTAGATCCCCCACGATAGAAACAGTTGCTGTTATGAATGCCAGCAACGCAAACCATAACCAATCCGTTAGCCGTTCGCTCTGCATCACACCAAATATCGTTGCAAAAAGCCAGCACGCCAAGAGTGCTGACAGCAGACCGCCATAAGCACCTGCCCAGGTTTTACCCGGGCTCACCCGAGGCGCTAGTTTTTTCCTGCCCCAGGCGCGACCACTAAAATAAGCACCAATATCCGCGCCCCAGATAATGAGCATTAACAGCAAAATCAATAGGCCATCCATGCGCATCTGCTTCAGTAGAGTCAGGCTTGTCCAAGCGGGCAATAAAATTGCAATACCTAACAACGCCCTTCGTAAAGAGCTAGCCCAATAAACCGCACTACCTGGGTATCCGACCACCCAATAACTGATTAGCAGCCAAATAGGTACCGCCAAATAGAGCACCCAAAGTTGCCTTTGATAATTAAATTCCGCGATCACAAAGCAGCTTACGGCCACCAGAATAAGATAAGCTATTTTCTTATAGCCGGAGAAGCCAGATAACCCCGCCCACTCCCAAGCGCCCAGTAGTATTACTAACAACGCAGCAACACTAAACATCTTGGGCGACAGGTAGATAATCCCGACAATAACAAGCGGAGCGAGAATCAGAGCAGTGATAATTCTTTGCTTTAACACTTAGCAGTATCCGTGTCGCTGGTACGACCAAAACGGCGATCCCTGCTGCGATAGTCTTGTAGTGCTTTTAAAAACTCATCCTTGCCGAAGTCCGGCCAGAGGATGTCGGTAAAATACAGTTCGGTATAGGCCATCTGCCATAACAGAAAATTGCTGATACGTTGTTCGCCGCCGGTACGAATACAAAGGTCAGGCGCTGGCAAATCACCAATGGCGATTTTCGACTGAATGACCTCAGTATTAATATCAGACAACTGCAACTCTCCAGAAACAACCATTGCTGCTATTTTCTGGGTCGCCTGCAAAATATCCCACTGACCACCATAATCTGCGGCGATCACGACGGTAAATTGGCTGTTATTTGCCGTTAACTTTTCAGCTTCCGCCATATGCTTCTGAATCGCCTCACTAAAACGATCACGATTACCTATCACACGCAGTCGGATATTATTTTTATTGAGCCGCTTTACTTCCCGCTTAAGCGCGTTCAGCAGCAAAGACATTAGGGTGCTGACTTCAGCTTGCGGTCGTCGCCAGTTCTCGCTACTAAAAGCAAAGAGTGTAAGTACTTCGACCCCTTGTTCGGCACAGGCTTCCAGAATCCTGCGTACTGACTCAACGCCAGCCTTATGGCCTGCACCTCTCGGTAAGCCTCTTTTTTTTGCCCACCGATTATTGCCATCCATAATGATAGCAACATGACGCGGGGGCCTTACGCTAGTGGGTGTTTCTGCGGTCTGAGTAGAGGTTGTACTACGCATCGTATCCCTTTGGCTCTAACAAACACGAAACCCAGGCATAGCCTGGGTTTGAAGAATTAATTTTGTTTTGTTAATTGCTCCTGATTCCCGGCTAGATTTCTAACAAATCAGATTCCTTTTGTTTCAGAAAGTGGTCAATTTCTGCGACATACTTGTCGGTTAGTTTTTGCACATCATCCTGTGCCCGACGTTCCTCATCTTCCGTAATGTCACTTTCCTTCAATAGTTCTTTTAGATCGCTATTCGCGTCACGACGTGCATTTCTCACCGATACACGTGCATTCTCGGCTTCCAGGCGCGCGTGACGGACAAAATCTTTACGTGTTTCTTCTGTCAGGGCAGGCATAGGAACACGAATAATACCACCGGAAGACATAGGGTTAAGCCCCAGATCCGATTTCATGATAGCCTTTTCAATTTCCGGCACCATTTGCTTTTCCCAAGGCACAATTGCTAGCGTCCGACCATCCTCTACTGTCACATTGGCGACTTGACTGATCGGTGTCGCAGTACCGTAATAGGATATCTGCACGCCATCTAATATACTGGGGTGCGCACGCCCTGTACGAATTTTATTGAATGCACCGGTTAAGGCTTCTATGGCCTTGTGCATGCGTTGTTCCGCTTCCTTTTTTATTTCATTAATCATTGCTTATCTCTTTCCCATCCGGCTACTCTATCAGCGTACCTTCATCACCGCCGACCACCACTGTCGCCAGCGCACCTGGCTTTTTCATATTAAAGACACGTAATGGCATATTATGATCCCGCGCCAAACAAATCGCGGTCAAATCCATCACGCCAAGCTGTTTTTCAATAACCTCATCATAAGTCAGGCGGTCATACTTTTTGGCATCGGGGTTGGTCATTGGATCATCCGTATACACGCCGTCAACCTTGGTGGCTTTGAGCACTGCATTCGCATTAATTTCTATGCCACGTAAGCAGGCCGCCGAATCAGTGGTAAAAAATGGGTTACCAGTGCCAGCAGAGAATATTACCACATCTCCAGAGCTAAGGTAGCGCATTGCATTACGCCGATCATAATGTTCAACTACGCCACTCATGGGAATGGCTGACATAACGCGGGTAGCAATATTGGATCGTTCCAAAGCATCGCGCATTGCTAGCGCATTCATTACTGTTGCCAACATGCCCATGTGGTCGCCGGTCACGCGATCCATGCCCGCCGCATTTAATGCCGCCCCGCGAAAAAGGTTACCGCCACCGAGCACCAGCCCAACCTGCACACCGATACCTACCAGCTGTCCAATTTCCAACGCCATCCGATCAAGCACTTTTGGGTCAATGCCAAAGGCTTCGTCCCCGGTTAGCGCTTCACCACTGAGCTTAAGCAATACTCGTTGGTACTTGGCTTGGCGCTCTTGATTTGGCATAGCGTAAAAATCTCCTTTTTAAAAAGTCTTTAATTCTCGGATAGCATTCGGGCAGCTATTGCTGCCCGAAATATTTTACATACCCGCCTGAGCGGCCACCTCGGCGGCAAAATCAATTGCTTCCTTTTCTATACCCTCGCCCACCTCAAAACGAACCATGGCGAGCACATCGGCACCGGCCTTTTTCAAAAGCGCACCGACTGTCACGTCAGGGTCTTTAACAAAAGGCTGCTCTACCAAGCTGACTTCAGAAAGGAATTTACGCATTCTACCGTCAATCATCTTTTCAATAATTTCGGCAGGCTTACCACTGTCCTGAGCTTGTGCTGTATAGATTTCTCGCTCTTTGGCGATCACTTCCTGTGACACCTGATCGGCTTTCACAACCAGTGGATTAACTGCCGCTACATGCATCGCCACATCTTTGCCTAAAGTCTCATCACCCGCGCGCAAGGCAACCAGCACACCGATTCGATTATTGCCATGCACATAGGTAGCGACTACGCCGCTATCCGCTGTAAATGCCTGAATGCGACGCACGCTGACATTTTCACCAATTTTTTGCACCAACGCTTCTCTCGCGTTTTCCAGCTCACCAGCCATTAGTGCTGCAACATCAGTTTGCTTATCAGTAAAGGCTTTTTCCAGCACTGTGTTGACAAAGCCCTTGAAGTTATCGTCTCGCGCGACGAAATCTGTTTCGCTATTCACTTCAACCAGGACACCAAAGCTGCCGTCATCGGCGACTTTTGCCGCTACTACACCCTCTGCGGCAACACGAGATGCTTTTTTCGCTGCTTTCATACCGCTCGATTTACGCAGGTGCTCAATTGCTTGCTCGATATCACCATCATTGTCAGACAGTGCTTTTTTACAATCCATCATACCGAGACCGGTACGATCACGTAATTCTTTTACCATTTTGGCTGTTATTGCTGCCATTTGACTTACCTCTTAGTTTTTCCAGAGACCTTCTTTTTTCACCACGCATTAAACGAGCGTCCGGTCTGCCTATGCTTATTTAAAAAAAGGGAGCATCATCGCCCCCTTTTTTGAACTTCAACTTACTGCCGACTTAGCGTTAGTTAGCAGTAGCTTCAACCTCTTCACCATCCGAACCCGACTCATTCGCATCTACCGGTACTTCAATAAACTCATCAGTACCACTCATATCAGCTGTAAGGCCATCTAAAATAGTGCCAGCAACTGCCTTTATGTAAATTTGAATAGAACGAATAGCATCGTCATTGCCTGGTATCACATAATCCACGCCATCAGGGTCACTATTCGTATCGACCACGCCAATAACCGGAATGCCCAGTTTGTTGGCTTCGTTAACGGCAATCCGCTCATGATCAACATCTATCACAAATAGTGCATCCGGTAAGCCACCCATATCCTTGATACCACCGATGCTGCGTTCAAGTTTTTCCATTTCGCGCATCCGCACAAGCTGCTCTTTCTTGGTGATCTGTTCGAAAGTGCCATCTTTCTTTTGTGCTTCTAATTCTCGATAGCGCTTAATCGATTGGCGAATTGTTTTGTAGTTGGTGAGCATACCGCCCAACCAACGATGATGCACATAGGGCATGCCTGCGCGTTCGGCTTCTTCTTTAATAATTTTACTCGCCGCACGCTTTGTGCCCACAAAAAGTATTTTATTTTTGTTGGACGCAAGCTTTTGCACCACATCAAGCGCTTCATTCAGCGCCGGAACAGTGTGCTCCAGATTAATAATATGAATATTATTGCGGGCACCAAAGATGTAGGGAGCCATCTTTGGATTCCAGTAGCGCGTTTGGTGACCAAAATGCGCACCTGCCTTTAGCAGATCTCTCATTGAAACTCTAGACATAATTACCTTCTTAGTTTGGGTTAAGCCTCCATATATCCCATATTTCCAACCACTTGCCTGAAGCCGGTGGCACCCGGAATTATGTGTCGATATATGTGTGTTTTAGTAGAGCGAAAAGCCGCTCTGGGTTAATGCGCAAAAAGCCTAAAGAATAAAAATGCTTTAGGCACTCCTGGGCGGGCAGTGTTATACCACAAATACCCCTCAAGGAAAAGATATCACGCAACAAATATCTCTCGCCAACCAAGCGTTTACAGCCATGCTAACCGGCCCTCTATTGAGACAGGGAAGCTGCTACCTTAGGGGTTATTCAACCCAGACAGCACAGTGATTGCTTCAGCGCTCAAAAAAACGGTTAAAATGACTTCCAATTTATGGTACAAAGGTTGGTTTTTCCTGTACGACAGTCTATTGACCAGGCCCGTAAGAAGCTATGTCCATCTCAATCAAAACACCCGAAGAAATTGAAAAAATGCGCACCGCTGGCCGCTTGGCGGCAGAGGTGCTCGACATGATCGCAACTCATGTTCAACCTGGCATTTCCACTGGCGAATTAGACAAAATTTGCCATGACTACATAGTCAATGAACAGCAGGCCATTCCAGCGCCATTAAATTATCGAGGCTTTCCCAAGTCAATTTGTACTTCGGTTAATCAGGTCGTTTGTCACGGCATTCCAAGTGATACCAAAATTCTTAAGCAGGGTGATATCGTTAACATCGACATTACTGTCATCAAAGACGGTTATCATGGCGATACCAGCAAAATGTTCTTTGTGGGCAAAAAGCCGCCCCATGCCGAACGCTTGGTGAAAGTTACCCAGGAATGCTTGTATCTTGGTATCAAATTGGTCAAACCGGGTATTCGTTTGGGAGATATTGGCCACGCCATCCAGACTTATGCCGAAAGAAATCATTTTTCTGTGGTTCGCGAATATTGCGGCCATGGTATTGGCAGAGTGTTTCACGAAGACCCCCAGGTACTCCACTACGGTAAGCCCAACACTGGCATCGAATTAAAAGCTGGCATGACCTTCACTATCGAACCCATGATTAATGCGGGTAAACGCCAAGTTAAATTATCAACGCGTGACGGCTGGACCGTTGAAACGGCGGATAAACGTCTTTCAGCACAATGGGAACATACTATTTTAGTCACGCATTCCGGCTACGAAGTATTGACGAAACGCAGCGAAGAACTCAACCTATAGTCGATGTCCGAACCCACAAGCCTCAGCAGCATTCAGGCGGAAATTTTCAATAACGAAAAATTTACCCGGCAACTCGCCGAGTCAGTTTCGCCTATCGCTACCTTTAAAGAAGTGCTTAAAAACTCTCAGTCTATATTGGATCAACATTTTCGGAACGACACCCCTACACAACTGCTCGTTTTCGCACGCGCTTGGTTAGTTGATCAATTGTTAACCCATGCCTGGCGTCAATTTTCATTTCGTCAGAATGACATTGGATTGATTGCGGTTGGTGGTTATGGCCGCGGCGAATTACACCCCCACTCCGATATCGACATCCTGATTCTCTACCGTGGCTTTCGTTTTAAATCTCAGCATAAACATATTGAAAAGTTTGTGACGCTGTTATGGGATATTGGCTTAAAGGTCGGCCATAGCGTCCGTTCCACGCGGCAGTGTATTGACCAAGCACGCAACGATATTACCATTGTCACCAGCTTAATGGAGTCACGCCTGTTAGTGGGTTCACAGGAGTTGTTCGAACACATGCAAAAGCGGGTTGGCCCTAAAAAAATCTGGTCAGCCAAAGCCTTCTATGCCGCAAAACGGGATGAGCAAATCTTCCGGCACCGCAAATTTGACGATACCGAACATAATCTGGAACCGAATGTAAAAGAGTCTCCCGGCGGCTTGCGCGACCTGCAAATGATTGGCTGGGTCGCGAAAAGACATTTTGGTGGTGACAATCTGCGCGATTTAGTCACCAATCATTTTTTAACTGAAGCAGAATTTGGCTTGCTGAGCGAAGGGCAGAATTATCTTTGGAAAATCCGTTATGGCCTACACATGCTAGCGGGTCGAGCCGAGGATCGGCTGCTTTTCGACTACCAGGAGCGGTTGGCAACATTATTTGGCTTTAAAGACACCGAAGAGTCGCTGGCGATTGAGCAGCTCATGCAGAAATACTATCGCGTCGCACTGCGTATTCTGGAGCTGAATGATATGTTGCTACAGCATTTTGATGAAGCCATTCTACGGGCGGACGAAAGCTTTATCAGCCGCCCCTTAAATACCCGGTTTAAAATTACTAACGACTACATCGAAGTAGTAGATAATCAGGTCTTTCAGCGCACGCCCTTTGCGCTAATGGAAATATTCCTTTTAATGGCGCAAAACAGAGAAATACAGGGTGTTCGCGCATCCACTATTCGGCTGATTAGGGAGCATCGTCACCTTATCGACAATGAGTTCCGCCAGGACATCCGTAATATCTCCATTTTCATGGAGTTACTGCGCTCGCCTGATGGTATCGTCACGCAGCTGCAACGCATGCGTCGTTACGCCGTTTTGGGTAGATACCTGCCGGAATTTGGGAGGATTATCGGCAAAATGCAATATGACCTGTTTCACATATACACGGTCGATGCCCACACGCTACTACTGCTACAGTACCTGCGTCGCATTTACCTTGGCACAGAGTCAGAAAGATTCCCGCTTTCGGCTAAAATCATTAGACAGATTCCTAAGTTAGAACTGCTCTATATCGCCGGGCTTTACCATGATATCGCCAAAGGCCGGGGTGGTGATCACTCCTCCCTAGGCGCAGAAGATGCTCGAGCTTTTTGCGAACGTCATCGTCTCAGCGCATGGGATACTGAACTCGTTAGCTGGCTCGTGGAAAATCATCTCATTATGTCAATTACCGCACAGCGCATGGATATATCCGACCCCAGCGTAGTACAACAGTTTGCAGAGCGTATGCAGGACCAACTGCACTTGGATTATCTCTTTGTCTTAACCGTTGCAGATATTAATGCCACCAATACCAAGCTGTGGAATAGCTGGCGTGCATCACTTTTACACGAACTTTACCTGGAAACCAGGCGCGCATTAAGCCGTGGACTTGAAAACCCAATAGATCGTGAAATAGAAATCTCCACCAAACAAGAGAAAGCACTGGCCCTGCTGCCCTTCAATCCCACAATAGTCACGGCGCTTTGGCAGCAGCTTGGGGACGATTACTTTATTCAACACTCCGATGAGGATATCGCTTGGCACACGCAAGCCATTCTAGAGCATACTGAACCAGGCAAACCCCTGGTGATGATTAAAGATGTCTCGACGCAGCACCATGCTAGCGGCACTCAGATATTTATATACTCACAAACAGGGTATCACTTGTTCGCAACCACGGCGGCTATTTTAGAGCAACTTGAGCTTAATATTGTGGATGCACGCATTAGCACATCACCCAATAACTTTAACCTCAACTCTTATATCGTTCTGACCGAAAATGGTCAACCTCTCGGAGAGAACCCCTCTTTAAGAGAACTCATCAAACAGACACTGACGCAGGCGCTATTAACCCCACAGGAATACCCCACCATTATCAAGCGTCATACGCCCAGAAGATTGCAACATTTTACCATGCCGACGCAGGTCAATATCTTCAGTGATAACCACCAGCCCTATACCGTCGTCGAAGTGGTAACACCAGACAGACCTGGATTGCTCGCACGTATTGGTAGAATCTTTCTTGAAAATAACGTGGTTTTACAAAAAGCTAAAATTGCCACACTCGGCGAGCGCGTCGAAGACGTTTTTTTCATCACAACCAAAAATAACGAACCCATCGCCGATAACGAGCTTTGCGAAAAACTCAAAACGACTATTTGCTCACAACTTGATCAATGGGCTCAATTACCGCCTAACCATCAGGCAACCACGACATTATAAGGCAATCTCATGATCACACTTTTTGGTATCAAAAACTGCGACACTATAAAAAAAGCCAGGAACTGGTTAGCACAATCAGCAATTACCTATCGTTTTCACGATTACCGAGTAGACGGACTCGATGAACCACAGCTCAAACAGTGGAGCACCGAACTGGGCTGGCAACAATTACTCAATACCCGAGGCACAACCTGGCGCAAACTAACGGACGCTGAAAGGGCGGACTTGGATGAAACAACAGCAATCCAGCTTATGCTAACTTATCCAGCCTTGATCAAAAGACCATTACTCGATACGGGAGCTGCGCGTTATTTAGGTTTTGACGCCAAGACATACGAACAAATTTTTAATGAAATGACTAAGGTTTAATTATGAGCAAGAATACCTATTTTAGTTTTGCAATGGGCGTCGGCACGCAATCAGACGGCGGCGAATGGCTGGAAGTTTTTTATCCTGCGCCGCTAATTTCACCCAATTCCAAATTGATAGCGAGCGTAAAACAAACCTTAAACATTGCTACCGGCAACCAAGTCATAGCCCCTTCTGCATCACAGCTCAACCAACTTGCTGATGCGCTGACCGAACTGGGTATGACTGAGCAGGCGGCGTTGGCGCAACAATTGAGTAAATCCCAAAGGCCCATAGCAATCACTCTCCTTGAAACTGACGAGGCGCCGCAATCGACACCAGAAATATACCTAAAACTCCAATTACTTTCTCACCGTTTGGTGCAACCTCACCAAGTGGATTTGACGGGCATTTTTGGCAAACTGCCTAATGTAGCATGGACCAGCGCTGGCGCTATCGCCGTCGATGAGCTGGCACAAAAACAGTTCGAGGCACGCTTGCGCGGAGAGCTGCTGGAAGTAATGGCGGTAGATAAATTTCCGAAAATGGCAAATTATGTGATTCCTTCAGGCGTCCGTATTGCGGATACCGATCGAGTAAGACTAGGCGCTTATCTGGGTGAAGGCACTACTGTCATGCATGAAGGCTTTATCAATTTTAATGCGGGCACCAAGGGAGCCAGCATGGTTGAGGGTCGTATTTCTGCTGGCGTCATGGTTGGCAACGGCACGGATCTCGGTGGCGGCTGCAGCACCATGGGCACCTTATCCGGCGGCAACTCTATCGTTATCTCCGTTGGCGAAGAGTGCCTCATCGGTGCGAACGCCGGCATCGGTATTCCCTTGGGCGATCGCTGTACTGTCGAAGCAGGACTCTATGTCACGGCAGGTTCTAAAGTAGCGTTACTCGATGAAAAAAACCAGTTGGTCAACATCATCAAGGCACGAGATTTGGCGGGCAAATCTGATTTACTGTTACGCCGTAATTCTGAAAATGGCCGAGTTGAATGTAAAACCAACAAATCGGCTATTGCCTTAAACCAAGAACTACACGCCCACAATTAGTCCTCACAAAGACTCCTCACGAACCGGACGCCACAGTTTTGTGACGTCCGGTTGGTTTTACTCAGGAAGGTAGCGTCGGCAATGAAGACAGCTGCCGCGACCTCCCACCAGATAACGGCATGAGTAACGCAAACAACCAAAGCATAATACTACTCGGAACCGGTACGGACGGAGTCGGGACAGCATCTTCTCCACTCAAAAACCGCTGCTCACCATTAATCGCGCCAAAGCTTTCTGGCGAACTTGCTCCCCACTGAAAATCCTCGTACGCAGACCCCGCACCGGATAACTGAAGCGATGAGCCGACTAAAGTATTAGCTGGTTCCTGCACCAAAATGTCGATACTGCGCTGCCCTGCGGCCACACCAGAATTCGCATCGATCACACCTTCATAGCTTAAAAACTGTATCAACTGATTAGTGCTATCGACCAGGGCAACACCATCAGGCGAGCCGTTCTGTATACCGCTGTAGGCAAACGATAAAACACCAAAGCCGCTCATCAAATCAGAGAAAATCCCCGCAAGCGAAATGGTAGAATAAGGCTGTCCATTGCCACCGTTGTACAACACCAACTGCCAACCGCTTAAATCGGTATTGGCTGGCCCGGCAATTTCAACGCCCTCGTTCACATCCGAACCGGCGTTATCATAGTGAATTTCGTTAATAAAGACTGGCGTGGCATTGACGGTTTCAACTAGGGACAAACCGATGATGATATAGAGCAATGAGAAGCGAAAAAGCTTTGACATACTAACCTCCTTGTTAGTTAACATAATGATTTCTATTCTCTGAAATCAGAGGCCTACTATAGGTAATTTTTTGAGTAATGCAACCCCTGTTATGGTCTGGAAAGCACCGATTTATCACAGAAAAACCAACAATCTTTGCAATACGTTAGCCTTAAAAAGGCCGGAATTATTGCTCGATACGTCCGTTATTTTTACAGCCTCAAAAAATTAAACTTCTAACCCATTGATTTTAAAGGCTGGCATAATGATTGCTACCTTATATATTGAACGGTTCGAACTCATATTCATTCCAATGAAGAAGGCACTATAAAGTGCCCGTGTATCCCGATTAAGCCCGCCTAGTGCGGGCTTCTTTATTGTATACTCTGGTGAAATTCCATAGATAACAACTCCAACCAAACCTTATATCGATGCCTTATGTCGGTAAAGGGTTCTTCAGGAGAATTTTCCATGTCAGACAACCTAAATCGCCTTGAGATACTCACCGCAAACGACCGTTTTTACCTGGCATTATCGCAGGCAGATCCGACATTGATGTCTCAAGTGTGGCGACAACACAATGAGGTCTATTGTATTCATCCCGGCTGGGATAGATTGGAGGGGTGGGAAGCGGTCATCCAGAGCTGGAAAGCTATCTTTAACAATCAAGGCCCCTGCCCAGTCGTAGCGAGCGCGGTTAAAGTTAGTGTTTACGGTGATATGGCATGGGTCAACTGTTTCGAAAATATAGCTGTGTCAGATATCGATCTACAGATAATACGCACTATATGCACAAATGTTTTCCAACGTATTGATAGAGCCTGGAAATTAGTCATACATCACTCATCGATAGCACCACTTGCTACGCAAACATTTGGTTCATCCGAATCAGCAGTTCACTAGCAGGCTGTTAAGCACCCATTAAACATCAGGGAGCATCTAATTCATTCCTTGGTACTGTTGAATCAGTGTGGCTCGATGATGCCGACACTCCTCCGATAAAGATAGTTTCTGCCATCAACCACACAGGCAATCAGTTGTTGATCTAGCACACCACAATCACTGATGCGCAGGCTACCAGGCGTTGTTATTGTTTCGCTCACATGAATATTTTTCTTGTCTTGCTTCAGATAGCGATACATGGTTTCAAATCGTTTATTAAAATCAACCCCCTTATCTCGCAAGTCATTGAAAAGATACTCAAAAGTACCGTAGGACATGGTCGCCCCCGCCAATCCAATATCCATCATTTTGTTCACATAATGTCGGTAAGCCTTGAGCAAATAGGGCAAAACCTTATCTCGATTCAATGAGTCGCCTGTATATTCAGGCAATTCTAATCGGCTCGATTCCTCTAATGAACCCGGCTTGAGGCGTTGGTTGGATAAATTACCGAGCATTTGATAGCGCCGCGTCCCACATTCAATTAACGCGTCCTGAAGCACGCAGTTGCTCATTGCGCCCGTTTTAGAAGCAGTGGATTTTGTGGATTTAATAGGTGATTCGATATTGGCTTCGTTTGATCTCTTTGGCATTATTACCGTTAACCCGGCACTTTTGGCAGGGTGCTTCAGCAACAACGCCTGGGTTATCTGACTACTCCTTTTAAACTCATCAAAGCGCGGTAATTTACTGCCTTTACCTTGCGCCTTCACCTCACAAAAAAGCTGCTCGTAGTAGCTCTGCGCTTGCAAAAAACAAAATCGATCCGCCTGACACAGACTGCTCAGAAACATGCCTGCAACCAGTCCTACAATACGCACCATTAGCAACCTGGCATTATTTGTCGAGCTCATAATAATTCATCAGCCAGTAGCGACATGACCTCCGGTTGGTGGGTCCTAATCAGCATCGAACTAACATGATTTTTGTGGCCTGCTTGTTTCCATACTTCCAGGCGCTCTTTGATGCGCTGTTTCGGCCCCAGCAAAGCCACCGCATCCATCAGCTCAGCGGGCACCGCAGCCGCCGCTGCCTGCTTTTTACCCGTTAAGTATAACTCCTGTATTCGCTGTGCATCCTCCTCATACCCGAGCGCTACCGTATAGTCATAATAAAAATTTTTACCCTTCGCACCCATGCCGCCAATATAGAGTGCTAAATGTTCTCGCACCGGGGCGCGACATTGCTCCAGGTCATTGCCCAAAAATACCGACACAAAGGGAGCAACGTCAAAATTTGATAAGTTTTTATCGTCACCCGTTTTAGCAAAGCCCGCATCAAGGTGAGGAGCCAACAGATCAAAACGCTTTGGATCCATCCAAATAGGAAACACGCCATCAGCCACTTCGGCAGCTAACCGCAGCCCTGCGGGAGTAATTGAAGCCATATAAATGGGGATATCAGGCGCCGCTGCCAGTATGCTTTTAAGAGGCCGTCCAAGACCAAGACTTCCTTCGCCTTGGTACGGCAGCTGATAGTGTTCACCGTTAAAACAGACTGTTTGTTCACGCGCCATAATTTGGCGCACGATAGTAATGTATTCTCGGCTACGACTTAAGGGCTTAGCGTAGGGTTGTCCATGCCAACCTTCTACCACCTGGGGCCCGGAAGCACCTAACCCTAAAATAAATCGACCACCAGAAAGTTGCGCCAGCGACATCGCTGTCATGGCGCACATTGCAGGGGTACGGGCAGGTATTTGCATGATAGCAGTGCCCACTCGAATACGCTGAGTGCGCGCCAAAATCCAACTGGCGACAGTGACGGCGTCTGAACCATAGGCTTCCGCCGTCCAAATCGAGTCAAACCCTAACTGTTCTGCCTGCTCTATCAAAGCAAAAGGTAAAACAATACTTTTACCGGAATAACCTAGTATGAGGCCAAGTCGCATGTTTGCTCCTTATTCAATCAGTCAGAGAGCTTTGCATAGCATAGCGAACGACCAGGACAAGGTGCCACAATGCGCAAGGCTCAAAATCAGCTGATCATGAATGCTGGCTTAATATCATACCAAAGAGGTTATCAAGCAATCAGAGAGCTTTAGTTATCGCTCCACTGCCAGAGCGACACCCATGCCGCCGCCAATACAAAGCGTAGC